>Ga0190265_10000056_pt1 | contig 134505 bp, 138 predicted proteins | sample Popmic124T_FD_133135 | JGI IMG/M metagenome (GOLD analysis project Ga0190265, IMG submission 133135) | Populus adjacent soil microbial communities from riparian zone of Indian Creek, Utah, USA - 124 T | ecosystem: Environmental > Terrestrial > Soil > Riparian zone | place: USA: Utah... | reverse complement strand
CACGATCGACGCGATGCCGAAGCAGAAGCAGCAGGAGAAGGCGCGCGAGACGCTCGACATCTTCGCGCCGCTCGCGCACCGGCTCGGCATCCACGCGATCAAGTGGGAGCTCGAGGACCTCGCGTTCGCGACGCTGCACCCGCGCAAGTACACCGAGATCAAGGGACTCGTCAACCAGCAGCGCGAGGAGCGCGAGGTCTACGTGCTGCGCGCCGGCGAGTACTTGACGACCGAGCTGGAGGCCGTCGGCATCGACGCCGAGATCTCTGGCCGCGCCAAGCACTTCTACTCCATCTACTCCAAGATGACGAAGAAGGGGCGCGAGTTCAACGAGATCTACGACCTGACCGCGATGCGGGTGCTGGTCGGCTCGGTCAAGGACTGCTACGGCGCGATCGGCGTCATCCACTCGCTCTGGAAGCCGCTGCCCGGGCGGTTCAAGGACTACGTGGCGATGCCCAAGTTCAACATGTACCAGGCGCTCCACACGACGGTGATCGGTCCCGAGGGCATGCCGCTCGAGATCCAGATCCGGACCGAGGAGATGCACCACACGGCCGAGTTCGGCATCGCTGCCCACTGGATGTACAAGGACGGGCAGAAGAAGCCGGAGGAGAAGGTCGAGTGGCTCAAGCAGCTCGTCGACTGGCAGGAGGAGATGCAGGACCCGCAGGAGTTCGCCGAGACGCTGAAGGCGGACCTGTTCGAGGACGAGGTCTTCGTCTTCACGCCGAAGGGCGAGGTCAAGTCGCTCGCCGGCGGCGCGACGCCGCTCGACTTCGCCTACTCGATCCACACCGACGTCGGCCACCGCTGCGTCGGTGCGAAGGTCAACGGCAAGATCGTCCCGCTGCACTACGAGCTCGCCTCGGGCGACATCTGCGAGGTGCTGACGTCGAAGAAGGAGCGCGGCCCGTCGCGCGACTGGCTGTCGCTGGTCAAGACGACGCGCGCGCAATCGAAGATCCGCGCTTGGTTCAAGGCCGAGCGCCGCGAGGACTCCGAGCGCACCGGCCGCGAGATCCTGCAGGAGAATCTGCGCCGCCAGGGCCTGCCGCCGCAGAAGATCGCCGGCTCGCCGCTGCTCGCCGACGTGATCCGCGAGATGGGCTTCAAGAAGGGCGACGACTTCTACATCGCGCTCGGCCAGGCGAAGATCTCCGCGCGCGTCGTCACCCAGAAGATCATGCAGCGGCTGCGCGCCGGCGAGTCCGCCGTCGAGCCCGACGGCGCCACCGCGGAGCTGCTCGAGCGCAAGACCGCCCGGCCCGATCAGACCAGCAGCGCGTCCGCCTACGGGATCGTCGTCGACGGCATCGACGACGTCATGCTGCGGCTCGCGAAGTGCTGCCGGCCGGTTCCGGGCGATGCGATCGTCGGCTACATCTCGCTCGGCAAGGGCATCACGATCCACCACGAGTCGTGCTCGAACGTCAAGGCGCTCAAGCGCAACCCCGAGCGCTTCACCAAGGTCTGGTGGGAGGGCGACAGCGCGGGATCGTCGTTCCGGGTCGAGATCGAGGTCGACGGCTGGGACCGCCACCGGCTGCTCGAGGACCTGTCGCGCTCGCTCTCGGAGGCCGGCGTGAACATCATCGAGGCGCGCTGTACCACCGTGCACCCGATGATCAAGAACCGGTTCGTCGTCGAGGTGGGCGACACCCAGGCGCTCAAGATGTGCATCCAGCGCCTGCGGAACATCGATTCGGTCTTCGATGCCTACCGTGTGACGCCGTCCTAGGGCGTAACTGCCGCTCCGCCGCTCTAGGACGCTCAGCTCACGACAGTGAGCGCACCAGGAGCGGCACTGAAGCGGACCGACTGCTCCTCGCCGATGTAGTCGCCGTCGACCTGCATCGGCAGCGGGCGGCCGTCTGCGCTCTCGACGAGCGCCTCGTGGACGTCTGTGAACGGCTGGATCTGACGGTGCTTGGAGACGGTCTCCGCGCTGCCGGCGAACAGGCGCGGGATCAGCGTCGGCATCTCGAGCGGGGTCGCCTTCTTGAGCACCGCCACGCCGAGCGAGCCGGTGTGCAGGCCGGCGCCCTCGCAGACGCGGATCGGCCGGTTGCCGAAGTAGGTGAACGGGTCGGAGTTCTGCGCGACGACCGTGACGCCCTCGACGACGTGCTCGCCGACGGTCACCCGCATCCGCGGCGGCTTGACCAGGTAGCGGCGGTTGAAGGTCGAGAGCGCCGCCCAGGTGTAGTACCACTCGCCGAGGCGCGACTTGAGCTTGGGATGGGCGTCGACGCGCTCGACGACGCTCGCGTCGAGCCCGACGCCGGACGAGAAGACGAACGCGCGGCCGTTGACCATGCCGAGGTCGACCTTGCGCGGCTGGAAGTCGTCGGCCATCGCGAGCAGGTGCTCGGTCGCGTCGACGACGTCGTTGGGGATCCCGATCGTGCGGTGGAAGACGTTGGTCGCGCCGCCGGGCAGGCAGCAGAGCGGGGTGTCGGTGCCGAGCAGGCCGTTGGCCGCCTCGTTGACGGTTCCGTCGCCACCGAAGGCGACGACGACGTCATAGCCCTCGCGCGCCGCCTCGCGACAGATCTGGGTCGCGTGGTTGGGCCGCTCGGTGTCGACGGCCTCGACCTCGTAGCGCGCCTGCAGCGCGTAGACGACGAGGTTGCGCAGCCGGTCGGAGACCGTGGTCGCGTACGGGTTGACGATCACGAGCGTCCGCTTCTTCTCGACCCGCGCCGGCGCGAGCCGCTCGACGAGTGTTGCCTCGGAGGAGGGCATAGGTAGACGCTAACCCCGCCGCACGACGTCGGTTACGTCACTGCCTCAAATCGAACGATCTCGCCGTCGACGGCCTCTCGCACGCGGCCCTCGTTGAGCAGGATGTCGGTGTGTCCGAGCACCTCGCTGAGGGTCAGATAGGCCTGGGTGACGGCGATGTTTCCCCACAGCGCTTGGGCGAGCTCGTAGGCCGAGCGTGGCCGCTCCGTGATCAGCCCGTGCAGCTTCTCGGCCCGGCGGCGGTGCATCTTGAAGCGGTCGTCGATCAGCGCGCGGTGGTCGATCACCGGATCTCCGTGGCCGGGCAGCACGAGGTCGACGTCCATCGCGCGCGTCTGCTCGAGCGACTTCAGGTAGGTGACCAGCGCTTGCGGCCGCTCGTCGGAGCCGTCCAGCGGACGGGTGATCAGCGGGTTCGACGAGATGTGCGCCAGCAGGTGGTCGGCAGCGATCAGCATCCGCCGGTCGGCGTCCTCGAAGACGGTGTCGGTCGGCGAGTGGCCGGGGCGCCAGTGGACCTTCAGCGTGCGGTCGCGAAACGCCATCTCGTCGCCGTCGTGCAGCACGCGCGTGACCTTCGACGGCGCGCCCCAGGCGCGGAAGGCACGCGAGACCTGGCGCAGCGCGCTGACGACGTCCTCCGATATCCCGTGGCGGAGCATCACCGCGCTGGCGAACTCGTCATCGGCGCTCATCTCCTCCGAGAACCGCTCGACGATCGGCACCGCGTGGTCGATCGCCGCGACCTCGGCCCCTGACCTCGACGCGACCAGCCCGACCAGCCCGAGATGGTCGATGTGCTGATGAGTGACGATCACCAGCTCGATCTCCTCGAGCGAGCGGCCGAGCGCCGCCACTCCCTGCGTCAGCTCGTCGAACGAGGTGCCGGAGTTCGGCCCGGTGTCGACGAGCGTCAGCGGGTCGTCGTCGATCAGGTAGGCGTTGACGCGCCCGACGGCGAACGGCGTGGGGATGGAGAGCCGGTGGATGCCCGCCGCCGCAGCGGCGGCGAAGCCGTCCGGCGTCGAGACCTCGCTCACGAGCGGATCAACGCGAGGACCTCGTCGCGGCGCTGCTCCATGTCCTCGCGTGAGGCCAGCGACTCGAGGTTGAGCCGCAGCAGCGGCTCGGTGTTCGAAGGGCGCACGTTGAAGTGCCAGTCGTCGTAGTCGACCGAGACGCCGTCGAGCCGCGACACCTCGCCGTCGCCGTAGCGCTCGGCGATCTCCCGCATCTTGGCGTCCTGGTCGGCGACCTCGGAGTTGATCTCGCCGGAGATGAAGTAGCGCTCGCGCAGCGGGGCGAGCAGGTCGGCGAGCGTGCGGCCCTTCTTGGACAGCAGCTCGAGGATCAGCAGCGCTGGCAGGGTTCCCGAGTCCGCGCAGTAGAAGTCGCGGAAGTAGTAGTGGCCGGAGACCTCGCCGCCGAACGCCGCCCCCTCGTCACGCATCCGCGTCTTGAAGAACGCGTGGCCGACGCGGTTGACCCGCGCCGTGCCGCCGGCCTGCTCGACGACGTCGCGCACGGCTCGGCTGGCGCGCACGTCGTAGAGGATCGTCGCGCCCGGATCGCGCTCGAGGATCGACTGCGCGAGCAGCGCGGTGAGGAAGTCGCCGTCGACGAACTCGCCGCCGCCGTCGATGAAGAAGCAGCGGTCGGCGTCGCCGTCCCAGGCGATTCCGAGCTCCGCACCCTCCGCGCGGACCTTGTCGACGATGAACTGGCGGTTCTCCTCGAGCAGTGGGTTCGGCTCGTGGTCGGGGAAGTTGCCGTCCGGCGTCCAGTAGGTCTGGACCTGGTCGATCGGCAGCTTGTCGAGCAGCGGCCCGGCCATCGGCCCGGCCATGCCGTTGCCGCCGTCGAGCACGACCTTGGCGGGGCGGATCGCGTCGGTGTCGATCCAGGCGAGGGCGTCGCGCTGGAAGGGCTCGTAGACGTCCTCGCGCTCGATCGCGCCGGCAGGCCCGGCGGGATCGCCGAGGTCTCCGCCGATCAGCAGGTCGCGCAGCTCGCCGATGCCGGAGTCGCCGGACAAGGCGAGCGCGCCGCGGCCGACGAGCTTGGCGCCCGTGTAGGCCTTCGGGTTGTGCGAGGCGGTGCACATCAGGCCGCCGTCGAGCCCGCGCGAGCCGACGGCCCAGTAGAGCATCTCGGTCCCGACCATCCCGACGTCGAGCACCGAGGCGCCCTCGTCGCTCATCCCGCGTGCGTACCGCTCGGCCATCGCCGGCGCGGTGAGGCGCATGTCACGGCCGAGCGCCAGCCGCAGGTCGCTCGGACGCGAGCCCTGCAGCTCGGCGAGAACCCGCGCGAACCCGCGTCCGATCTTGTAGGCGACGCGCTCGTCGAAGCTGTCGCCGTAGAGGCCGCGGACGTCGTAGGCCTTGAAGATGCCGGGGTCGATCATGGTCTGGCAGGGTATGGGAGGACCTACCTCAGGCGATGCGAGCCGCCCCGACGACACAGCACTTCGCCTGGATCTTCTGGGGCATGGCCGCGCTCGCGGTCGCGATCAAGCTCGTTCTCGCGTTCGCCTGGGTCGGCGACGCCTACGACAACGAGTCGTTCGTGATGGTGCGCGACGCGCTCTCGGTGGCGACGTTCGACGTCTACGACCACATCGTCGACGGCCACTGGAACTACCCGCCCGGCCTGTTCCCGTGGATCTGGCTCGCGGGCCAGATCTCCGATGCGACGGGCCTCGCCTTCCACGGCGTGATGCAGCTGCCGGCGATCGCGGCCGACGTCGCGATCGCCTGGATCGTCCAGAGCTACCTCGGCACGCGCGGCCTCGATCCGACCAAGCGGCTGATCGCCGCGGGACTGGTGCTGCTCGGCCCGGTCTTCGTCGCGATCTCGGGCTATCACGGCCAGATCGACTCGGTCGCGATCCTGCCGGCTGTGCTCGCGTTCGTGGTCTGGGAGCGGGGTGGGGCCAACCGCGCCCTTACCGTGGGTCTGTTGATGGGCGCGGCGATCGTCTTCAAGACCGCGCCGGGGTTGCTGCTGCTCGCGCTGCTGCCGAACGCGCGCTCGCTCGCTGAGGCGGCGAAGCTGGTCGTGTTCACGGCATTGGCCCCGGTCGTGATGCTGGCGCCCTACGTGATCGTGGACGCCGAGCATTCGCTCAGCGCGATCGACTACCCGTCGGTCGGCACCGCGGGCGGCCTCGGTCTGATCTCGACGACGCTTCCGAACCCGGTCGTCGACGGCATCCGCGACCTCGGGACGGTCTGGAACGCGCTCTGGATTTGCGCGCTCGGCCTCGTGCTGTGGCGCTTCAAGCCGCCGCCGATCCGCGCTGCGACGATCGTCTGGCTGGCGCTGTTCAGCTTCGGCACCGGCTTCTACATGCACTACCTGGTCTGGGCGATCCCGTTCCTCCTGCTGGACGGGGCGATCCTGGTCGTCGCGGCGATCCAGGCGCTGGTGCTGGCGCCGCTGATCGTCACCTACGGCGGCCTGTTCGGCAGCTTCGTCGCCAACCGGGCCTTCGACCTGCCGATGCTCGGGCTGTGGGCGTTCGGCCTGTGGCTGCTCTACGACCGGCTGGCTACAGCCATCCGCGGCGGCGGAAGTAGCCGAGCATCCCGCCCAGCAGCGCAGCCATCGCTCCGATGACAAGCCAGAACGCGGTCATGTCGCCCTCGCCGGGAACCCCGACGTTCATGCCCCAGATGCTCGCGACCAGCGTCAGCGGCAGGACGATGACGCTGATCGACGTCAGCACGCGCAGGACGTCGTTGACGCGGTGCGAGATCAGCGACTCGTTGGTCTCCTCGAGCGCCTCGACGACCTCCTTGTAGTTCTCGAGCATGTCCCAGACGCGCTCGGAGGCGTCGACGATGTCGTCGAAGTAGACGTCGAGGCTGTCCGCCATGTAGCGCTGCTTGGTGCGCTCGAAGTCGCGCAGCGTCGAGCGCTGCGGGCGGATGATCTTGCGGAAGTTGATGATCTCCTGCTTGACGTTGGAGATGTCGCGCACGAGCTCGTCGGAGCGCCCGGCGAAGATGTCCTCCTCGATCTGCTCGAGCTTGTTGCCGATCTTGCGCAGCATCGGGAAGCAGTAGTCGACCGAGTCGTCGACGATCTTGTAGAGCAGGTAGCCGGGGCCGTTGGAGAGCAGCTGCTCGCGCATCTCCTCCGACTGGCGGCAGCGGTCGAACAGGTAGGCGACCGGCGGGATCGGCCGGTTCGGCAGCGTGATCAGGAAGTCCGGCCCGACGAACATGTCCAGCTCGGCGGTGTTCAGGCGCCCGACCGCCTTGTCGTAGACCGGGAAGTGGAGGACGATGAAGAGGTAGTCGGGGTACTCGTCGATCTTCGGCCGCTGGTTGCGCGACGCGACGTCCTCGTAGTCGAGCGGGTGGAAGTCGAAGTGCTCCTGCAGCCAGGCACGGTCGACCGGACCCGGCTGCTCGATGTTGATCCAGCGCAGGCCCGGGACGGTGCTGTCGACGACCTCTACGCGGGGCTCAGGAGCGGCTTTCGACGGCCCGGAGTCGGGTCCGATGCGCGGAGAGCGGCGCAGGCGTGGCCTTGGGATGCTCGGCATGGCTTGGACTGAGCGGGTCGTCGGAAGGGAGCGTCACGCAATTGATTCTACCTCTGGGCTTGCATCCATCCCTTTCCTCGCTATTCTTCGTGGCCGACATAGCCGTACGCATCCAGAGGGGTGGAGGGAAATGGCCCTACGAAGCCCCGGCAACCATCCAGACCGCATCAGCGGCGAGGAAAGGTGCCAAGTCCATCAGACCGGATCGGTCTGGAAGATGTGACGAGCCCTTTGAGGCCTCCGTCACGAAGCAAGCGGCGGAGGCTTTCGACATGAAGGGGCTAGTTCAATGGCTATAGAAGCGCTGAAGTGCAAGGAGTGCCAGGCGACGTACCCGCTCGAGGCACGCTACGTCTGCGACACGTGCTTCGGCCCGCTGGAGGTCGCCTACGACTTCTCGGGGCTCGACGCGGAGTCGACGCGCCGCAGGATCCAGGCGGGGCCGCAGGACATCTGGCGCTACTCGGACTTCCTGCCGTTCGAGTCGCGTCCGAAGACCGCGCTCGCGGCCGGCGTCACTCCGCTGATCCGTGCCGACCGGCTCGCCGCCGAGCTCGGCCTCGGCGAGGTGTGGGTCAAGAACGACGCCGCCAACCCGACGCACTCGTTCAAGGACCGCGTCGTCACCGTCGCGCTGGCGAAGGCCCAGGAGCTCGGCTACCAGGTCGTCGCCTGCGCCTCGACCGGCAACCTCGCCAACGCCGTCGCCGCCCACGCGGCCGCGGCCGGGCTCGACTCCTACGTCTTCGTCCCGTCCGACCTCGAGGAGCAGAAGATCCTCGCGACCGGCGTCTACGGCACCAAGCTGGTCGCCGTCAAGGGCAACTACGACGACGTCAACCGCCTCTGCACGGAGCTCTCCGGCGAGCGCGACTGGGCGTTCGTGAACGTGAACATGCGGCCGTACTACTCCGAGGGCTCGAAGACCGTCGGCTACGAGATCGCCGAGCAGCTCGGCTGGGAGCTGCCCGATCGCGTCGTCGTCCCGGTCGCCTCGGGGTCGCTGATCACCAAGATCGCGCGTGGCTTCGAGGAGTGGCTCGAGGTCGGGCTCGTCCAGGGCGAGCTGCCGACGTTCAACGGCGCCCAGGCCGCCGGCTGCTCGCCGGTCGCTCAGGCATGGGAGGCGGGACGTGACTTCTGCTCGCCCGTGAAGCCCGAGACGATCGCCAAGTCGCTTGCGATCGGCAACCCCGCCGACGGCCCGTACGCCCTCGATCTGGCGCAGCGCTCCGGCGGTGCCGTCGACGCGGTCGACGACGACGAGATCCGTGCCGGCATCAAGCTGCTCGCCGAGACGACGGGGATCTTCACCGAGACCGCCGGCGGCGTCACGACCGCAACGCTGGCCAAGCTCGCCAAGCGCGGCGACATCGGCCAGGACGAGCGTGTCGTGCTGGTGATCACCGGCGACGGGCTCAAGACGCTCGACGCGGTACGCGGCAGCTTCGAGACGATCGACGTCGAGCCGACGGTCGAGTCGTTCAGTGCCGCTGCCGGCGTCCAAGCCGTCGCGTAGACTGCCGCGCCGATGAGCGTCACAGTCAAGATCCCGACGCAGCTGCGCAGCGTCACCGGTGGCGAGGCCGAGACCGCGGTCGACGAGGCCGCGACGGTCGGCGAGGTCCTCGACGGGCTCTACGACCGCTTCGACGGCCTTCGCGACCGGATCGCCGAGGACGGTGGCCTGCGCCGCTTCGTCAACGTCTACGTCGGTGGTGAGGACATCCGCTTCCTCGACGGCCTCGAGACCGAGGTCAACGACGGCGACGAGGTCACGATCCTCCCCGCCGTCGCCGGCGGCTGACCGAGCCGACGTGGGCTGGACCCCCGCCGGGTCGACCGTCCTCGTGACGGGGGCCCAGGGCTTCATCGGCTCGTGGGTCGCCGAGCGCCTGCTCGACGACGGCGCCCGCGTCGTCGTCCCGCGGCGCGACTTCGAGCCCGCCGCCCGCTTCCGCACGGACGGCATCGAGGAGCGCTGCACCGTCGCCCTCGCGGACATCCAGGACCACGCATCGCTCGTCCGGGTGCTCAACGAGCACGCTGTCGACACCGTCTTCCACCTGGCCGCGCAGACGATCGTCGGCACGGCGAACCGCTCGCCGCTGTCGACCTTCGAGGCGAACATCCGCGGTACCTACGTCCTGCTGGATGCGTGCCGTGCAGTCGGGGACGTGGGGGATCCTGTGTCGCGGATCGTGGTGGCGTCCTCCGACAAGGCCTACGGGTCGCACGAGGAGCTGCCCTACCGCGAGGACTTCCCGCTCCAGCCGACCTACCCGTACGACGTCTCGAAGGCGGCGACGGACATGATCGCCCGCAGCTTCGCCGCGACCTACGGGATGCCGGTCGCGGTCACGCGGCTGGCGAACGTGTACGGCGGGGGAGACCTCAACTGGTCGCGGATCGTGCCGGACACCTGCCGTGCGCTGATCGAGGGCCGGGCGCCGGTCATCCGCTCGGACGGGTCGCCGGAGCGCGACTACCTCTACGTCGAGGACGCGGTCGACGCATACCTCGCGATCGCGGCGTCGCTCGACGACGAGTCGCTGCGCGGACGCGCTTGGAACGCCGGCTGGGGCTCGCCGCTGTCGGTGCGCGAGATCGTCGACCGGCTGATCGCCGTCTCGGGCCACGAGGCGTCGCCCGACGTCCAGGGCGCGGGCACCCCGCACGGCGAGATCGACCGCCAGTACCTCGACTCGACCGCGATCCGCGACGGGCTGGGCTGGGCGCCGCGGATCTCGCTCGACGACGGCCTCGCCCGCACCTTCGCGTGGTATGCGGAGCGGCTCGGCGCCTAGGCTGGCTGCATCGCTCACGACTCGTCGGCTTCCGCACAGATCGTCGCTCGGCTGCGCGCGGCCGGCTGCGTCTTCGCGGAGGACGAGGCGGAGCTGCTCGAGGCGGAGGCTTCGACGGATAGGGAGCTTGCCGCGATGGTGGATCGACGGGTCGAAGGGCTACCGCTCGAGCAGGTGCTCGGATGGGCCGAGCTCTGCGGGCAGCGGATCGAGATCGATCCCGGGGTCTTCGTGCCACGCCGGCGGACCGAGCTGCTCGCGCGCGAGGCGGGCGCTCTGGCACGGCCGGGTGCGGTGGCCGTCGACCTGTGCTGTGGCTCGGGTGCGGTGGGCGGGGCGCTGGCGTCGCAGGTGGAGGGCGTCGAGCTGCACGCGGCTGACGTCGACCGTGTGGCGGCCCGCTGCGCCCGCCGCAACCTCCCCGCGGCCGCCGTCGTCTATGAGGGGGATCTCTTCGAGGCGCTGCCCGAGACGCTGCGCGGACGCATCGACGTCCTCGTCGCGAACGTCCCGTACGTGCCGACCGGGGAGATCGACCTGATGCCACGCGAGGCCCGCCTGCACGAGCCGCGAGCGGCGCTGGACGGCGGGGGGGACGGGCTCGACGTCCTGCGGCGAGTCAGCTCAGAAGCGCCCGGCTGGTTGGCGCCCGGCGGCCACGTGCTGGTCGAGGTGAGCGAGCGCCAGGCAGTTCCCGCCGGGCAGGCGTTCGCCGCGGACGGCCTGATTCCACGGTCCGTCCGATCGCCGGATCTGGGCGCCACGGTGGTCGTAGGCACGAAGCCGAGCGGAAGCTTGGCCGCGATGACCGTCGCGTAGCGGCTGCTTCAGGCGTCCAGCACCACGTCGCCTTCCGGTACGGCACAGCACAGCAGCGCGCCGCCCGACGGCGCCGGCGAGACAGGCTCGGGATCGTGGCGGACCGAGCCTTCCAGCACGCGCGCCTGGCATCCGTGACACGACCCGATGCGACAGCCGGAGGCTGCGCTGATCCCGTTGGCCTCCGCGAGCGCGAGGATGCTTCCGCAGCCCGGCTCCCACGTCGCGGTGACGCCCGAGCGCGAGAAGGCGACCGACGGCGCCGAGGACTGGGGAGCCACGGGCACCGAGCCGGGAGATGGGGATGGCCGAGGCGGTGGCGCGCCCCCGCCGAAGCTCTCGCTTCGGATGCACGCGGGCGTCACTCCAGCCCCACGCAGCGCGGCCTCGAGATCGGCGACGAACGCGCGCGGGCCGCAGAGGCGGTACTCGGCGTCGAGCGGCACGCCGAGTTCGAGGATCGCATCCACGCCGATCCTCCCGAGTGCGTCGTAGTCGCGTCCGGGCACGTCGCGCAGGTCGGGACGCGAGTAGCGCACGTGGGCGTGACCGTTGGCAAGCCGCTCGACCAGCTGCCCGGTCTCGGCGCGGAACGCATGCTCGCGTCCGTTGCGCGCGCCGTGGATCCACCAGACCTCGCGCGGTGACCTGGCACCGGTGAGCGCGTGGAGCATCGCCAGGACCGGTGTCGCGCCGATGCCCGCGCTGATCAGGACGACCGGTCGCGTGGGGTGGGACCCGAGCACGAACGGCCCGCTGGGTCCCGCCAGCTCGACCATCGAGCCGATCTCGAGCTTCGCGTGCAGGTGCTCGCTCATCGCACCGCCGGGCTCGCGCTTGACGCTGATGCGCAGGCGCCGCCTGCCGGGTGGGCCCGAGAGCGAGTAGCTGCGCGTGGTCGTTCGAACCCCCGGTACCTCGGCGCGTACGGTCACGAACTGGCCCGGATCGGATGCCGGCAGGCGCCTCCAACCTGCGGGTGCGAGCTCGAACGAGCAGACGCTGCTGCTCTCCAAGGTGACTCCCGTAACCCGGTAGCGGCGGAAGACGGGTCCCGCCGGGGGCGTCAGCACGCGCATGATGAAGAGGAACAGGATCGGCGCGCCGGTCGCGACGAGCAGCGCGGCCATCCACGGCGTCGACGCGTCGGTGCCGGCGCCGAGCGTGTGCGCGACGGCCAGGACGTAGACCAGCAGGGTGGCGCGATGCAGCTTGCGCCACAGCGCGGCGCCGATCCGGTTCCGAATCCAGTAGCTGAGGCCGAGGATCGCGGCGAGCCAGCCGGCGGTCACGCCCAGACCGGTCCAGAGCGGCTCGTACGTGCTCGTGAAGGGGAGCGCGATGTCGCCGATCGAGGGCGACATGAAGGCGTCTCCGAGCAGCGTGATCCCGTGGACGGCGATCGCCACGAGGCCCACGAGCGCGGTCTGGCGGTGGACCGAGAGGAGCTGCCGCGCGAGCCCCGGGCGCTGCGAGACGCGACCCGCCATCGCCAGGCCGATACCGACCGAGACGGCGATGCAGATCAGCGCGACGACCCCAGCCGCGCGTGACGCGAGCCACCAGCCGAACTCGGCGGGATCCGGGCCGGTCATGCCGCCAGCTGGGCCGGGGAGGCGACTGTCTCCACGCTCCCGCCGGCGTGGATCAGCACGCCGCCGTGCGCGAGGGCCTCGCGCGCCTCGATAGGTCCGCGCAGCAGCGCGACCTTGGCGAGCGTCTCGGCCTCCAGCGTCGTGGGGGCGAGCGCGGTGGCGGTCAGCAGCCCGGTCCAGACCGGGCTGCCGCTGCGCGGGTCGAGCAGGTGGTGCGCCCGATCGCCGTCGGACGTGGTCCAGGCGCGCGAGACGACGCTCGAGGTCGCGATAGCGCCGTCGGCGACCGAGAGCCGCGCCGCCGGCTCGGAGCGCAGGGGATGGGCGATCTGGACCTCGCGGATCCCGCCGACGCGGACGTCGCCGCCACAGTCGACGGCCCAGTCGGAGAACGCGCCGAGTCGCCCGGCGATCAAGTCGGCCACGTGTCCCTTGCCGGTGCCGCCGAGGTCGAATCGCAGCCCAGTCGGACGCTCGATCGTGCCCGCGACGTCGTCGACGCGAACGTCGCGCCAGCGGGCCTCCGGGTGCGGGCGCGCCGATCGAATCGGACCGGACGGCAGCCGCAGCGCTCCGTCGGCCTCGTAGGACCGGGCGTACCCCGCCGTCACGAGCGCATCGAGGAGGCAGGGATCGACGAGGCCGCCGCTGCGCTTGGCCGCTCGGATCGCGGCCGATACCGCCGAGCGCAGCAGCCCGGAGGCGGGAGCGACGGGCCGCGGGTCGCGGTTGAGCGTCGAGAGCTCGGACAGCGGGAGGAAGCGCGACAGGCGCACGTGGTAGTCGAGGATCGCCCGGCGTGCCTCCTCGACGGCGGACCGGGCGCCATGGCCGCTGACGATCACCCGGACCTCCGTGCCAAGCGCACGGAAGGCCTCTTCGATCGTCGGCGCCGTCAGCGTGACCAGAGCAGGTCTCATGACCCGCTGCTGACGACCGGGGCGGGGGCCGGTGCAGGTGCGACGGGCGCTGCGGGGGCGCTGACCGCACCGCTGGTCACGCCGCCGGACGGGCTCGGCACCTCGCCTGTCTGCTCCTCGACGATCCGGCGTACGACTATGCGCCGCACGACTATCGGCTGATCGCCGCCGGTGGGCGGCTTGGCCGCCCCGATCGCGGGGTCCTGGCCGGCGCGGATCTGGAACGCGAGGTAGATCAGGACGATGCAGAACAGGGATGCGGCGAGCATCCCCACGGGCAGCTCGCGCTGGCGGTCAGTCATCGTCATCGCCGCCGCCGCCGCCGTGGCCGCTGCTGTCGTCGTCCCGATCGTCGTCGCCGCCGCGCCCGCGGCCATGCCCGCCGTCGTCGCCACCGCGGCCACGTCCCCGCCCGTGGCCGCTGTCGTCGTCATCGTGGTCGTCGAAGTCGTCGTGCCTGCTGTCGTCGGCCGGGGCCGCAGCGACCGGCGGTGGGGCGGCTGCGACGGCGGCAGGTGGGGAGGCCGCGGCAGCGGCCCCGCCGGGGGCTTGCGACGGCACGCGGATCGTGCGCCGAATGACCTCCGTACGGACCTGGGGTGCGGCGGCGCCCGCGGACTCGGACTCGCTTGGCGAGCCCTGCCTGGCGCCAAGTGCGACGGCGGCCAGGAGACCGAGTGCGACCAACGTGCCGGCAGCTGCGATGCGCGTGCGGTTCAGTGACATGCGCCCAAGATCGGCGCACGCACTACAACGCCTGGTCAGGCGAAAGTCAGGAGTTGGTAAAGCCTTCTGCCGATCCTCCTACGCCTCACGCGCCCGGCTGGATTCGAACCAGCGACCTCTTGCTCCGGAGGCAAGCGCTCTATCCACTGAGCTACGGGCGCGTATCAGAGGCGAGGATAGGGCTTCTGGTCGCTAGCTGAGGAATGGGATCGCCGCTCACGGGTAGGGAGACCGCGTCACCCCGAGGAGGCAAAACCGATGCCCGACCCCCAGACCCAGCCTCATCCTGGCAGCGAGCAGAGCATGCAGCCCGAGCCGCGCAGCGATATGGCCGAGTACGCCGGCAGCGGCAAGCTGGCCGGCAAGCGCGCGTTCATCACCGGAGGCGACTCCGGGATCGGCCGCGCCGTCGGCATCGCGTTCGCCAAGGAGGGCGCCGACGTCGCCTTCGCCTACCTCTCCGAGGAGCAGGAGGGTCGCGATGCCAGCGAGACCGCCGGCCTGATCGAGCGTGCCGGTCAGCGCGCCTTTGCGCTGCGCGCCGACCTCGCCCAGGAGTCGGAGTGCGTCGCCACCGTCGAGCGGGCCGTCGCGGCCCTCGGTGGGCTCGACGTGCTCGTCAACAACGTCGCCTACCAATGTCCGGCCGACTCCCTGGAGGCGATCTCCACCCAGCAGTGGGAGCGGACCTTCCACACCAACGTCTTCGGCTTCTTCTGGACGACCAAGGCGGCGCTGCGCCACCTGCCCGACGGCGGAGCGATCATCAACACCAGCTCCATCAACGGCCTGCGTGGCAACAAGACGCTGATCGACTACTCGGCGACCAAGGGCGCGGTGCTCGCCTTGACCTACTCGCTCGCCCAGGCGCTCGAGCCGCGCGGGATCCGCGTCAACTGCGTCGCACCCGGCCCGGTCTGGACGCCACTGATCCCGGCGACGTTCCCGGAGGAGAAGGTCGAGTCCTTCGGCGAGAGCACGCCGATGGGACGCGCTGCGCAGCCGGACGAGATCGCCCCCTCATATGTCTTCTTCGCCTCCGGCGAGCTCTCGAGCTACTACTCCGGTGAGGTGCTCGCGCCGATCGGCGGCGAGACGTTGCCCGGGTAGAGGGGGTTTGGGGTTCTCGATTTCGGCAACCCCGTCCGAACAGGCTCAAGACCGACGAGGAGGAGGGACCCAGTGATCCTGCGTATCGACCGTCTCCAGACTGAGATGCCGCCGCCTTCGGACCCGGATCCGGCGGGTGCTGCTGTCGTTCAGGAGCTGCTGGGCGGCAAGTTCGGCGAGATGTCGACCTTCATGAACTACACCTTCCAGTCGTTCAACTTCCGTGCCCGCCAGGGCGCGCGGCCGTTCTTCGACCTCGTGTCGAACATCGCTGCCGAGGAGTTCGGTCACATCGAGCTCGTATCGACGGCAATCAACACGATGCTCACCGGCGCCGGCGAGAAGGGCGCTCTTCCAAACCCGTCCGATGTGCTCAATCCTCAGCACTTCGTCGCCGGCGGCGCCGGGACGCTCGTCCAGGATTCCAACGGCAAGCCGTGGAACGGCGACTACGTGACCTCGACCGGCGACCTCGTCGAGGACCTCACACACAACTTCTTCCTCGAGACCGGCGCACGCAACGGCAAGCTCAAGGTCTACGAGATGGTCGACCACCCCGCGGCGCGGGCGCTGACCGGCTACCTGCTGGTTCGCGGCGGGGTCCATCAGGTCGCCTACGCGCGGGCTGTCGAGCGGCTGACCGGCGCCGACCTGTCGAAGCTGTTCCCGGCGCCGCGGATCCCGACCGAGAAGATCCCGGAGTGCAGGCCGCACATCGAGCGCGGCGAGCACACCAAGCTCTACCGCTTCTCGCCGAGCGACTACCACGAGCTCGCGGCGGTCTTCAACGGCCCGCACCCCGAGACCGGCGACGAGCTCCAGGTCGTCGACGAGCCGCCGGAGGGCTTCCCGGCGTTCGACCTGCCGGCCCAGGAGGGAGTCTTCGCGCCCGACTACGCGCCGGAGGAGATCGCCGAGATCGCCCGCAAGCTGCGCGAGAAGGCCGGCCTGTCCGACGAGCCGACCGGCGTGGTCGCGAATGACGGCTGATCCTCCGGCGGGGTGAGCGCTATGCGAGTCGTCGTCACCGGAGCCACCGGCAACGTCGGCACCAGCGTCCTCGACGCGCTGGCAGGCGACGACTCGGTGAAGTCGATCGTCGGCGTCGCCAGGAGGATCCCCGACCTGACGCTTCCGAAGACGACATGGACAGCGGCGGATGTCGCCAGCGATGACCTGGAATCGATCTTCGCCGGCGCGGACTGCGTGATCCACCTCGCCTGGCTGATCCAGCCCGGCCGCGACCTCGAGACGCTCGAGGCCGCCAACGTCGAAGGCAGCGCAAGGGTGTTCAGCGCGACCGCCGCAGCTGGCGTCGGATCGCTCGTCTACGCCTCCTCGGTCGGCGCCTACTCGCCCGGCCCCAAGGACCGGCGCGTCGACGAGGACTGGCCGACCGAGGGCATCCCGACCGCTTACTACGCGACCCAGAAGGCCGAGGTCGAGCGGCGCCTCGACCTCTTCGAGCTGAAGGCCCCCGACGTGCGCGTCGTTCGCCTGCGGCCAGCGCTGATCTTCAAGCGCGAGGCCGCGTCGGCAATCAGACGGCTGTTCGTCGGGCCGCTGCTGCCGAGCCCGCTCGTCCACCGATCGTTGATCCCGTTCGTCCCCGCGGTCGACCGGCTCGTCTTCCAAGCCGTCCACTCCCGCGACGTGGGCGAGGCATATCGCCTCGCGGCGGTCGGCGACGCGAAGGGGGCTTTCAACATCGCCGCCGAGCCGGTCCTCGACGTGCCGCAGCTGGCCGAGGCGCTCGGGGCCAAGCCGATCCCCTTCCACGCCGGGGCGCTGCGTGCGCTCGCAAGCCTCTCCTGGCGGCTGCGCCTCCAACCGACCGAGCCCGGCTGGCTCGACATGGCCCGCGCCGTGCCCCTCATGGACACCACGCGCGCCCGCACCGAGCTCGGATGGGCGCCGAAGCGCGGCGCCGACGACGCCCTGGTCGAGCTGCTCGACGGCATTCACGACAACGCCGACTTCTCGACGCCTCCGCTCGCCCGGGCGACGGGCGGCCCACTGCGTGTCAAAGAGCTCCTGACCGGGATCGGAAGTCGGCCATGACTCCGCGCCCTCCCGATCGGGACGTGCCGACCATCACTCCATACCGCGACGGTCCACTCCTGGTTCGCGGCCCAGTACGGCTTCAGGACACCCAAGGGCACGAGATCGAGGCCGGGCGCGGGACGATCGCGCTCTGCCGTTGCGGCAAGTCGCGGATCAAGCCGTTCTGCGACGGGACGCACAAGCTGAGCGGCTTCCGCGCGGCGAGCGAGGCCGACGTCAGACGCGACTAGGTGCTCGCTGCGACCTGCGCTTCGCCGGCTGCCGGCTCGGCATTGCGCAGCGAGCTGCGCTCGCACTGCCAGGCATCGAGCACCGCGAGCGCCCAGCGGGCGTCGAGCGCGGCGAGCGCGCGAGCGCCCCAGAGGATGTCGGGTCCGAGGCGCGGATCCTGGCGGACGAGTCCGCCGGCGAGATCGACCGCCGCGACCTGCTCGTGTACCGCGTCGGCCTCCACGTGCTCGTCGAAGAAGGCGGTCGCCTGTGGTCCGAAGCCGAGCCGCCGCAGGCCGTTGGCGTAGCGTCGATTGGGGATCGACGAAGTCATCTCGAACAGAGCGAGGTGGCCGACGATCGCGCCGCGCCAGCGGCGGTGCAGGCCGAGCAGCGACATCAGGTTCACGGTGGCGAGGGTCACACCAGGGATCGCGTCGAGGTAGGCGCCCGGCTCGGAGTCCAAGCCGAGGGCCTCCATCGAGCGGGCGAACATCGTCGCGTGGATCCGCTCCGCCCGCCCGCCTCCGTACTCGTCGGCCTGGATCTCCACCAGCGCCGCCTTCGGCGGGCCGCTGAGCCGCGGCAGCGCCCAGGAGTGCGGATCGGCCTCCTTGAGCTGATAGGCGGAACGGTGGATCAGGAACTCGTGGACCTGATCGACGGTCGCGTGGCGCTCGACGAACCTCGACAGCGAAGGGGCATCGTCGGCGTCGGCGATCGCACGCAGAGCCAGATCCATCTCCTCAGGCGCGGCCGAGTCCGAGGGGGTCCCGATCTGCTCGAGCAACGCTTGCTCGAAGAGCTCCTCGAGACCCGCGCGCAGCTCCAGCAGGCCCGGATCCCACTCCCAGCGGTCGTCGATGCCGGGCAGGCCGCCGTAGTGCAGCTCGTAGCAGCAGTAGAGGGCGAGCTGCAGATCCTCGTCGTCGAGCGGCATGTGCGGGCGCTCGATCTCCGGCGTGCCGAGACAGCCTGCCGGCGGTCCTTGCAATCTCGCGAACAGCGACTCGGTGATCGGCCCGCGCGGCGTCGGCATCGTTCTCATACGCGCTCTGTTACCCGTGACGGGGACGCGAAACCCCGGTGCTGGTCGAGCCCGTCGCCGAAGCGATCGGCGAGCCAACGGGTCAGCCCACGGGGTCCGCTCTCGGCCGCGATCGCGCGTTGGCGCGACGCTCCGTTGCGGTGCGCCAGGCGCCTGGCGTCGGTCAGCAGCGCGCCCGCGCCGATCCGCTCCGCGACGGGCTCGAGCCGGTCGATCAGTGCTTCGACACGATCGCGCGTGGGAACCGGCTCGCCGCTCCGGAGGTCGGCGAGCGTGCCCTCCATCCCGTAGCGGCTGGCCGACCAGCGGTTCTCCGCGATCCGCCAGCTCGGCGCCGGCGGCTCCAAGTCGCCGGCGTCGTGGCGCTCGGCCAGCTCGACGACCACCGCGTGGGCGACTGCGGCGACCGCGGCCGCGTCCGTGATCGTCGTCTGGGTGTCAGGCACACGCAGCTCGAGCGTGCCGAAGCGGGGATGCGGTCGCAGCTCCCACCACCAGAAGCCAGGCTCCGGGATCGTTCCCGCCGTCGCACCCCAGCGCAGGTTGTCCGCGAACTCGTCCCAGCTCGCCAGCGCCGGCGGAATGCCTTGGCGCGGCAGTAGACCGGAGATCAACGGACGCACAGAAGCGAGGCCCGTGTCCTGCCCGCCGCGCAGGGGAGCGTTGGCAGCCAGCGCCGCCAACGCCGGCAGCTCCCCGCGCAGTGCGTTGTAGACGCCGAGAGTCCGGGCGCTGCCGCCGACCGCGACATGGACCTGCAGCGCGCACACCAGCTGGCGACGCGCCGCCCAGCCATATTCGGCGGCAGCCCGCTCGTAACGCGCGCCGGGGTTCAGCGCTCCCTCAGCAGCGCTGAAGGGATGCGCTCCCGCGGCCGCGGGCCGGGCCAGTCCGGTGGCCGCCACGAGCAGCTCGTCGCGTGCCGCTCCGAGGTCGGCGATCGCATCGGGGACCGACCGGCGCGGGGGCGTCACCAGCTCGATCTGGCTAGCGGGCAGCTCGAGCTTCAACGGCGACGGTCCATCACCCAGACGCCTGAGCAACGCGGGCGCGCACTCCGCCAGGTCGAGCGTGTCCGGCTCGAGCAGCATGACCTCCTCCTCGAGCCCGACGGTCAACGGCTCGACCGCGTCGAAGGTCTCCGTCAGCCGCTCGGCGTCCATCTGCGTCGGTTGCCCCGGGCGCTATGACGAAAAACCTCCGTTTCGTCACCTCGGGACGGGGCATCGAGCGGCCATGCGATTGGTGACGTTGCCAGGCGTCTTTCGCCCGCACAGTGACAGCCTGCTGCTGGCCGACCACCTGCGGGCCGAGGTCGAGCGGGGAGCCTCGGTGGCTGACGTCTGCACTGGCAGCGGCGTGCTGGCCGTAACGGCGGCATGCGCCGGCGCCGGCGAGGTCGTCGCCACCGACGTCTCCCGCCGGGCCGTGTTGACGGCATCGATCAACGCGCGCCTCAACCGCGTCTCGATCAAGGCGCGGCGCGGCGATCTCTTCGGGCCGCTCCACGGCGAGCGCTTCGACCTGATCGTCAGCAATCCGCCGTACGTGCCGGCGGCGAACGACGAGCTGCCGACCCGCGGTCCCGCGCGCGCGTGGGACGCCGGTCGCGACGGACGCGCGCTGCTCGACCGGATCTGCGCGCAGGCACCCGCTCGCCTGCGTCCCGGCGGCTCGGTGCTGATCGTCCACTCGGGCGTCTGCGATGCAGATCGCACGCTGGCGCTGCTCGCCGAAGGCGGCCTGGCCTCCGAGATCGTCGTCCGCTCCCGCGGACCCCTGGGCCCTCTGCTGCGTCAGCGTCGCGCGACGCTCGAGCAGCGTGGGCAGCTGGCCTCGGACGCCCGCGACGAGGAGCTCGTCGTGATCCGCGGGTCGTCAGGCGGCCCGTAGCGGGTGGGTCGCGCGCCGGCGAACCCGGTGAGACAGCGCGGCGCGGGCGGCATTGGCGCCGGCGGCGCCGTGGACGCCGCCGCCGGGATGCGCCGAGGATCCCGCGAGGAAGAGACCGGCAATCGGCGTCTCGGCCCTGGCGAGTCCCGGGACCGGGCGGAGGACGAGCTGCTGGTGGATCTGGGCCGTTCCCGAGTTGATCGCGCCGCCGACGAGGTTCGAGTTCGCCTCCTCCAGGCGCTGCGGGGTGAAGACGTGGCGGGCGCGGATCGACTCGCCGAAGCCCGGCGCTCGCCGCTCGATCTCGGCCTCCATCCGCGCGACGAACAGACTCGTCTCGCGCTCGTCCCAGCTCCCGGTGAGCTCGCCGCCGGCGTCGCCCTTGACCCGCTGCGGGACGTGCGTGTAGGCCCAGGCCGTCTCGCGTCCCGCGGGCTGGCGAGTCTCGTCGACCATCGAGTACTGGCCAATGACCAGGAACGGCTGGTCGGGTATCAGCCCGCGCGCGAGCTGCGCGCTGGTGCGGGTCAGAGCGTCGACGCCGTCGGCGACGTGGATCGTGCCGGCCAGGCGCGCCTCCTCCGCGACCCAGCGGATCGGGGCGTCGAGCGACCAGTCGACCTTGATCGTCGAGCTGTCGTACTGGAACGCGCCGAGGTCGTCGACGAAGTCGCGCGGCAGGTGCTGCTCGCCGACCAGGTCGCGAAACAACGCCGGCGCGCCGGTCCCGCCGAGCACTGCATGACCGGCGCCGATCTCCTCGCCGTCCGTGGTCCGGACGCCGACTGCCCGGCCGCGCCGAACGAGCACGCGCTCGACTCGTCGCCCGCATTCCAGCCTGCCGCCATGGGCATGCAGGCGGTCGACGATCGCTGCGGTGAGCTGTCCGGCGCCGCCCTCCGGGACCGGGAAGCCGTACTGCTGGGCAAGGCCGCAGAGCACCCAGCCGAACAGCCCGCCGCCGGCCGACTCGGGCGCCAGATCGGCGTGCAGGGCGTTGCCGGCGAGCAGCCAGGCTCCGCCGTCGCCGTCGAAGCGCTCCTCGGCGAGGCGGCGCACCGGCAGCAGCGAGAAGCGGCCGAAGCGCAGCAGGCCGCGCGGGCCGAGCGCCGCCGCCAGGCGGGCCGCACCGCGCAACGGAGGGAAGGGACGCAGCAGGGCGTCGATGAACGGGCCGCCCGCGCGCTCCCAGTACGCGTAGAGGCTCCGCCATGCATCGCCATCGCCCGCGGCGAACCGGTCCAGCAGCGCCGCCGTCTCGTCGACGTCGCTCGCGATCGCCGCACAGGCGCCGTCGGGCTGGGGGTGGGCGACCGCCAGCGACGAGCGGCGCCAGCGCAGGCCGTAGCGTCCGAGCTCGAGTGCGCGGATGGCAGGCGAGGCAGCGGCGAGGGGATAGAACGAGCTGAAGAGGTCGCTGGTGAACCCCGGCTCGGTGATCTCGCCGCTCTTGACGGCACCGCCCGGCGCGTCCTGTGCCTCCACCACGAGCACGCTCCAGCCACGCTCGGCGAGCATGTTCGCCGCGACGAGGCCGTTGTGGCCGGCGCCGATCACGATCGCGTCGAAGTCCGCGGGCACGACCGTCGTATACCCGCCGCCGACCTGACGAAGCGGTTTCGCGCCAACGGACGGGGGTAGCGGCATGGCGTGGCCACGAACGAGCGCTTCATGCCAGTTGCACCAGAGGCGGTTTGGGACGCCCTTGCCGACCCCGACGGCTACGGCTACTGGGTCGTCGGCTCGAAGGAGATCCGCGACGCCGAGCCGGAATGGCCCGCGCCCGGCTCGAAGTTCCACCACACGATCGGCTTCGGCCCATTCGAGGTCCGCGACCACACCGTCGCCCTCGCGGCCGAACGTCCTGGGCTCATCCGGCTGCGCGCCAAGGGCCGCCCACTCGGCACCGCGCAAGTCACCCTCGAGATGACGAAGCTCGGTGGCGGCACGCTGGTCCGGATGACCGAGAACCCGGATGGGCTGACCTCGTTGCTCGCATTCAACCCGCTGGTCCAGCTATTGACGATCGGACGCAACGCCGAGTCACTGATGCGGCTCGAGGAGCTCGCCCGACGTCAGAACGGATCGGGCGCGTGAGCATCGCTACGGCCATCCATGAGTCGGTCTGGATCGCCGCGGGGCCGTCACAGCCCGATCGACCCCAGCTCGAGCGGCCGACCCAGGCCGACGTCGTCGTGGTCGGCGGCGGCATCGTCGGCCTGACGACGGCGCTGCTGCTGCAGGAGGCAGGCCGCAAGGTCGTGCTGATCGAGGCTGGCCGGCTGGCGCGCGGCGTCAGCGGCTACACGACGGCGAAGGTCTCCTCACAGCACGGTCTGAAGTACGCGAAGCTCGCTTCGACGCACGGGCCCGACGCGGCGCGCGTCTACGGCCAGGCGAACGAGGCGGCGCTGGCGTGGATCGCCGAGCGCGTCGAGCGCGACGGCATCGACTGCGACTTCCGGCGCCAGCCGTCCTACGCCTACGTGACCTCGCCCTCGAAGCGCGGCCAGGTCGCGGACGAGCTGCGCGCGGCGGTCGCGGCGGGTCTGCCGGCCAGCCTGGTCGAGGCCACGCCGCTGCCCTATCCCGTCGCAGCCGCCGTTCGCTTCGACGATCAGGCCGAGTTCCATCCGCGCAAGTACCTGCTCGCTCTGGCCGAGCAGCTCGTAGCCAACGGCGCGGAGGTCTACGAGCGGTCGCACGCCGTCGAGGTCGACGCGGACCAAGACCGCGTTACCGTCAAGACTCCGGGTGGTCGTATCGACGCGGACCATGCCGTGGTCGCCTCGCACTACCCGTTCCCCGACCGGTCGTTCTCCTTCGCGCGCGTCTCGCCCCAGCGGTCCTACGCGATCGCCTGCCGAATCGCGGGCGCCCCGCCGGCGGGAATGCACATCAGCGGCGACTCGCCGACGCGCTCGATCCGCTCGATTCCGCTTGACGGGGAGGAGCTGCTGATGGTCGGCGGCGAGAGCCACAAGACCGGCACCGGCGGTGACACCGAGCAACGCTACGAGCAGCTGGAGCAGTTCGCCCGCGAGCACTGGGACGTCGAGTCCGTCGCCTATCGCTGGTCGAGCCAGGACGGCACGACGCTCGACGGCATGCCGTATGTCGGCCGCCTGACCCCGCGCTCGGACCGCGTGCTGATGGCTACCGGCTTCGCCAAATGGGGGATCACCGGCGGCACGGCTGCCGCCCACGCACTCGCCGATCTGATCGGCGGCCAAGAGAGCGCCGCCGCCCAGCTGTTCGACCCCTGGCGCAAGACGCTGCGCGCGTCTGCGCTCAAGCTCGTCGAGGAGAACGCCCAGGTCGGCGCGCGCTTCGTCGGCGACCGCATCTCGAAGCCCGGCGGCCGCTCGGTCGAGAGCCTCGCGCCCGGCGAGGGCGACATCGTCCGCCACGACGGCGAGAAGGTCGCCGCCTACCGCGACGACGACGGGAAGCTGGTCGCCGTCTCGCCGCGCTGCAGCCACCTCGGCTGCCAGGTCAACTGGAACAGCGCCGAGCGATCGTGGGACTGCCCCTGCCACGGCTCGCGGTTTGCCCCTACCGGTCGGGTCTTGGAGGGTCCCGCCGTCCACGCGCTCGAGCGTAAGCCGGTCGGGTAACAACACAACAGGAAAGAGGAATGAAATGGCAGAGCTGACACCGTTGGACGAGAAGCTCGGCGAGGTGCTCGGGCTGGCTCAGGCCGCTCAGGACGCGACCGCGCATGTCTCGAAGATGGACGGCGCGAGTGAGTTCCAGGATCGACTCGCGCGGATGTCCGACGAGGCGGTCGAGACCGAGCGCCGCACGGACGCACTGGTCGACTCGTTCGACGGTCGCAAGACGGCGATCCGCGAGAAGGGCGCGGAGACCAAGAGCGAGGCCAAGGAGATGATGGAGACCTACCTCGCGGGCGAGGACGAGGCGCTCGACGGCTTCGAGTTCCTGACGATGGCCGAGGCGGCCGAGCTCGGCCACTGGGAGATCGTGCAGAAGATGGGACAGACCCTGGGCGACGATGACGTGACCGGGCTCGCTGACTGGGCCGTCGACGTGCAGCGCAAGCACGTCGAGGCCGTCCGCGAGAGCTGCCTGGCGCTCGCCGAGGACGAGGCGAGGGGATAGCCGCCCCGGCGGTCGAGCTGCGCCTGCTCTCGTGGAACGTCGCCGGCCGGGTGGCGCGTCTGGAGGAGCAGGTCGCCACCGTCGCCGAGGCTGGCGCCGACATCGTCTGCCTCCAGGAGGTGACGCCGTCGACCGCGCCGACATGGCGTGCGGCGCTGCGCGATCGGGGGCTGAGCGAGATCCGCAGCTCGCTCGACGACTGGATCCCTGGCGAGCCGCCGCCCGGAGGGCGGCGGCTCGTCGTCCTGACGGCGGCGCGCTGGCCGCTCGCTGAGATCTCGGTCGCGCATCCTCCATGGGCAGAGCGGCTGCTGTCGGTCCGTGTCGCCTGTGAGACGCCGTTCGAGCTGCACAACCTCCACTCGCCGATCTCCCAGAAGCCGAACCGCGTCAAGCTGCGCACCCACCGGGCGCTCTCCGCCGCGCTCGCACAGGGCCGCGAGCTGCCGCAGCTGGTCGCGGGAGACCTCAACACGCCACGGCGTGAGCTGCCAGACGGAGTGACGTGGAGCTTCGCGCGCGACGCGCGCGGCCGGCTGCGCGCCGACCGAGGCGAGCGCTGGGAGCACGCCGAGCTGGCGTTGCTGCGCGGCCTGGAGAGCCACGGGATCAGAGACGCCTTCCGCGACCTCCACGGCTATGAGCGACAGGAGGACAGCTGGGTCTACCCCCGCCGGAGAGGCGGCTACCGGCTCGATCACCTGCTCGCCTCGCGCGATTTCGAGCCGCTGACATGCGAGTACCTTCACCATGCGCGCGCGGTGGGACTGTCCGATCACGCGCCGCTGCTAGCTGAGTTGCGGCTTGCCGTGTAGGCAATCGGAGCTGGAAGGCAAGGCGGCAGGTTCTGGCACGCCCAGCTAGTGCCGCTTGTAGAGAGCGCCTCTGTCGCCCTCGACGCTGCGGCTCTCGCGCCGAGGTCCCGCCTTGCGCGACTGTGCACGGAACTCGCGCAGCTCGCGTGAGTGTCCACGCCGGCGGGCGAGCTCGGCTGCACCGAGCCCGATCAGGAAGAGCAAGACCAGCGGCAGGGCATAGATCGGCGTCCAGAAGGCGAATCCGAACAGCAGCAGGGCGAGGACGAAGGCGACCGCGACGACCGTGAGCGGAGTCATGACCGCTCGCTACCCCGACTGGGCGAGTGCAAACGCCGACGACGCCGAGACCCGCTTCGCGGAGCGGGCACCGTCTAGGCTGCTCGCATGGATCGGTTCTCGGTCGTGATCGCAGGTGGGGGAGTGGCTGCGATCGAGGGGCTGCTGCGTCTGCGCCGCCTCGTTGGCCACGCGGCCAAGATCACACTGCTTGCGCCCAACGAGGAGTTCGCGTTCCGGGCGCTGAGCGTCAAGGAGCCGTTCGCGCTCGGCGCCGCCGAGCGGCATCCGATCCGTCACATCGTTCGCGACACGGACGCCGAGTGGGTTCAGGACACGCTTGGTTGGGTCGATCCCGACGGTCAGATCGTCCACACGGGGAATGGGACGGAGCTTCCCTACGACGCGCTCCTCGTCGCGATCGGCGCTCGCGCCACAGAGGTCTACGAGCACGCCACGACGTTCCGCGACGCCGACGCAGACGCGCTCCTGACGGGCATCGTCGAGGACGTCGAGGCCGGGTACACGAAGAGCGTCGCGTTCATCGCGCCGCCGGGGCCGGTCTGGCAGCTGCCGCTCTACGAGCTCGCGCTGATGACCGCCGAGCGCGCACGCAGCATGGGAATGGCGGAGGTCGAGCTGACCGTCGTCACGCCCGACGAGGCGCCGCTCGCGGCATTCGGGGAGAACGTCAGTGCGGCGGTCCAAGGCCTACTCGGCGAGGCTGGGGTGGCGCTGCGAACAGGCGCTGTCCCCGAGGTGCCCGCGGCGAAGACCGTGCGGCTCGACTCCGATGGCACGGAGCTGCGGCCCGACAGGATCGTCGCGCTGCCGCGGATCGGTGGACCGGGCATCCGTGGCCTGCCGAGTGCCGCCGGCGACGGCTTCATCCCGATCGACGCGCACTGCTCGGTCCCGGGCACGGGTGGGCGGATCTTCGCGGCCGGTGACGCGACCACCTTCCCGATCAAGCACGGCGGTCTCGGGTCCGAGCAAGCCGACACGGCCGCCGCGGCGATCGCACGGCTCGCCGGGGCAGACAACGAAGCCGAGCCGTTCCAGCCGGTCATCCGCGGGATGCTGCTGACTGGCCGCGCACCGCTCTACATGAGCGCTCGGCTGAGCGGGACCGGCAGCTTCGAGTCTGATGTCTCGGATGCGCCCCTGTGGCCCTCGGGCGCCAAGGTCGCCGCCGAGGAGCTCGCCGACTACTTCGCGCGCAGCGGTAGTTAGACGCCGGACAGCGCGGCCAGCGTGCGCATCGCCCTGATCGCCGACACGCATATGCCCCGCGGGAGGCGCGAGCTGCCGGCTCGCTGCGTCGATCTCCTACGTCGCAGCGACCTGATCGTCCACGCGGGCGACTGGAGCACGCGCGAGATCGTGGAGCACGTGCGCGCCCTCGGCCCGCCGGTCCACGGCGTGGCCGGGAACGTCGACAGCGCCGACGTGCGCGCCGAGCTGCCGGGCGAGACGGTCCTGGAGATCATGGGTGTCGCGCTCGCCGTGACGCACGACGCGGGCCCTCGAGCGGGTCGGCTCGCGAGGATGAGACGACGCTTCCCTGCCGCCGACGCGGTCGTCTTCGGCCACTCGCACATCCCGCTCCACGAGCAGGACGAGACCGGGTTCCAGATCTTCAATCCCGGCAGTCCGACCGAGCGCCGCCGCTCGCCCGCGCACACGATGGGGATCGCCCTCATACGCGACGGCGCCGTCACGTTCGAGCTCGTCACGCTCGACTGAGCGAAGATACGCCGCCTCATGGATCTCGACGTCGTATTCCTCGGCACCGCCGGCTCGGCGCCCACCGCGCGGCGCGGCCTGCCGGCGACCCTGATCAGGCGTGGGGGAGAGCGACTGCTGATCGACTGTGGCGAGGGGACGCAGCGCCAGCTGATCCAGTCGGTCGGCCTGGTCGACCTGGACGAGATCTTCATCACGCACTTCCACGCAGACCACGTGCTCGGCCTGCCGGGGATGCTGAAGACCTTCGGTCTGCAGGGCCGCGAGCGGGCGCTGACGATCTACGGCCCAACTGGTCTCGTGCAGCTGTTCCGAGTCTTCGCCCCGCTGATCGGCAACCCCGGCTTCCACATCGAGCTGGTCGAAGTGGAGAGCGGGGAGGAGCTCGATCGCGACGACTACGTGATCTCGGCGTTCTCGGTCGCCCACCGTGGGGTCACCGCGCTCGGCTACGCGCTGATCGAGGACGACCGGCCTGGGCGCTTTGACGAGAAGCGGGCGGTCCAGCTCGGCGTCAAGCCGGGTCCGGACTTCGGACGGCTGCAGCGCGGTGAGGCCGTGCCGGGCGCCAACGGCGAGGTGGCGGCCGAGCAAGTTCTCGGCGAGGCGCGCCACGGCCGCAAGCTCGTCTTCAGCGGCGACACCGCGCCATGCGACATGACGCGCGCGCTGGCGCACGGTGCCGACCTGCTCGTCCACGAGGCGACGTTCATGCACGAGGACATCGCTCGTGCCCGCGAGACGGGTCACTCCACGGCACGCCAGGCCGCGATGCTCGCGGCCGACGCCGAGGTCACCCTGCTCGCGCTGACCCACGTCTCGACGCGCTACCCGATTGGCCCGCTGCGCGACGAGGCGCGCGCGGAGTTCAAGGAGACCGTCGTGCCGCGCGACTTCGATCGCGTGGAGATCCCCTTTCCTGAGCGCGGCAAGCCGGTCCACGAGCGCTATGAGCCCCGCGCCTGACGCGGCGTCGCCGCAGCTTGCTACATTCGACGGGCTGTTCCTTTAACCCGGTCCCGTGAGGCCAGGAAGGACGTAGATCGCTTGAGCCAGAAGGTCGTCCTCGACCGCGATGACGTGCGGCGCACGCTTGTGCGCATGGCACACGAGATCGTCGAGAAGAACGGCGGCGAGTCGCTCGCGATCGTCGGCATCCATCGTCGCGGCGCACTGCTGGCCGCCCGCCTCAGGGATCAGGTCGCCGAGCTGGTCGGCGAGCCGGTGCCGCTCGGCGACGTCGACATCTCCTTCTACCGCGACGACGTCGGCCTGCGCGATCCTGGCGACGAGACGAGCCCCGTGGTCCACGCCTCGCACGTCGACTTCGCCGTCGAGGAGACCACGGTCGTGCTCGTCGACGACGTGCTGTTCACCGGCCGCACGGCGCGCGCCGCGATCGACGCGCTGTTCGACTACGGCCGCCCGCGCCGCGTCCAGCTCGCCGTGCTCGCCGATCGCGGCCACCGCGAGCTGCCGATCCGGCCCGACTACGTCGGCAAGAACCTTCCGACCGCGCGGTCCGAGAGGGTCAACGTCCGTGTCGAGGAGCTGGACGGAGAGGACGAGGTGACGATCGCGCTCGACAGCGAGATCACCGTCAGGAGGAACGAGCCATGAAGCGCCACCTGCTTTCGATCAACGACCTCAGCCGCGAGGACATCGAGCGCATCCTGCGCCGCGCCGAGAGCTTCGCCGAGGTCTCCGGGCGCGAGATCAAGAAGGTCCCGACGCTGCGCGGCCGCACGATCGTCAACCTCTTCTACGAGGCGTCGACGCGCACCAGCTCGTCCTTCGAGCTCGCCGAGAAGCGGCTGTCGGCCGACCTGATCTCCATCAAGGCATCGGGCTCCTCGGTCGAGAAGGGCGAGTCGCTCAAGGACACCGTCCAGACGCTGTCCGCCTATGACCCCGCGGCGTTCGTCTTCCGCTCGCCGAACGTCGGCGCCGCCGCCCTGGTCGCCCGCTGGACCGGCGCCTCGGTGATCAACGCCGGCGACGGCAAGCACGAGCACCCGACGCAGGCGCTGCTCGACCTCTACACGCTCTGGCGCCGGACCGGCTCGCTCGCGGGCCAGCGGATCTGGATCGTCGGCGACGTGATGCACAGCCGCGTAGCGCGGTCGGGAATCCTGGCGTTCGCGCGGATGGGCTGCAAGGTCACGGTCTGCGGGCCGCCGACGCTGATCCCGCGCGGGATCGAGGCGCTCGGCTGCGAGGTCGCCTACACGCTCGACCGGCTCGGCGAGGCCGACGTGGTCTACGCGCTGCGGATGCAGCACGAAAGGATGAACGGGGCGCAGATCCCGTCGTTGCGTGAGTACGCCGCGCGCTACCAGATCGACGGTCGCCGGCTTGGAGCTGGCCAGCTGTTGATGCACCCGGGCCCAGTCAACCGCGGCGTCGAGCTCTCGGCCGAGGTGATCGACTCGCCGCAGGCGCTGATCGTCGACCAGGTCGAATCGGGGGTCGTCGTGCGGATGGCCGTGCTCTACGAGCTGCTCGCCGGAACCCAGGGCGGGGGACCCGAGGGTCAGCGCCACGGTCTGCGCGCGGCGGAGTCGACGGAGCCCCAACCGGCGTGAGCGGCGTCAGCGCGGCGGCGCAAGCACCTGAGAGCGGACGTTTGGATCGAGCACCCGTTCCTGACGCGACCGTGTTGGTCCGCGGCGCGCACCTGCTCGATCCGCGCGCCGGCCTCGACGGCCCAGGCGACGTCCTGGTTCGCGACGGCGCGATCGCCGAGATCGGCGCACCCGGAGCGCTGGAGGCGCCCGACGGCGCCGAGGTGATCGAGGGCGAGCGGCTGCACGCGTTCCCGGCGTTCATCGACCCCCACGTCCACCTGCGTACGCCCGGTCGCGAGGACGAGGAGGACATCGAGACGGGCACGCGCTCGGCGGCCGCGGGCGGCTTCTGCGCGATCCTCGCGATGCCGAACACCGACCCGGTCGTCGACTCGGCGTCGATCCTTCGCTCGCTGCGCGAGCGCGCCCGCGCGGAGGCCCGCATTCCGACCGGCTTCACGGCCGCGGTCACGGTCGGCCAGCAGGGCGAGCGGCTCACCGAGATGGCGGAGCTCGCCGACGCGGGCGCCGTGGCGTTCACCGACGACGGCCTGCCCGTCCAGTCCGCCGGCCTGATGCGCCAGGCGCTGCGCTACCAGCAGCTCTGCGGCGGTGTGATCGCCCTCCACGAGGAGGACCCGACCCTGTCCGCCGGTGGCGTGATGCACGAGGGCGAGGTCTCGGCGGTCCTCGGGCTGCACGGCATCCCGTCGGTCTCGGAGTCGACGATGGTCGCGCGCGACTGCGGGCTCGCCCGGTTCGAGAACGCTCGCATCCACGTCCAGCACGTCTCGGCGCGCGAAACCGTCGCGATCCTCGAGCAGGCGAAGGCCGCGGGCGTGCAGGTCACCGCCGAGGCGTCGCCGCACCACCTGCTGCTCACCGACGAGCACGTCCGCTCGCTCGACACCCACTTCAAGATGAACCCGCCGCTGCGCAGCGAGGACGACCGCCAGGCGCTGATCGCCGGTCTGCGCTCGGGGGTCCTCGACTGTGTCGCCACCGACCACGCGCCGCACTCGCGCGAGGAGAAGGAGGAGCCGTTCGAGCTAGCGCCGCTTGGCGTGACCGGCTTGGAGACCGCCTTCGCCGCGATCCACACCGACCTCGTGCTGCCGGGCGTGATCGAGCTCGGGCTGCTCGTGGAAAGGATGACCGCGGGCGGCGCGCCGTTCGGGATCGTCGTCCCGACGATCGCCAAGGACGCGCCCGCGAACCTCTGCCTCGTCGACCTCGCCTCCGAGTGGGAGGTGGGCGAGTCCGGCTACGAGAGCCGCTCGGCGAACTGCGCCTTCGGCGGGCGCAAGCTGACCGGCCGCGTGCGAATGACGATCGCCGCCGGTGCCGTCGCCTTCCGCGAGCGCTCGTTCGCGATCGAGGCGGTCCGGTGAGCGACGCCTACCTGCTGCTCGAGGACGGCACGCGCTTCGACGGCGAGGCCGCCGGAGCGCCGATCGCCGCCACCGGCGAGGTCGTCTTCAACACGGCGATGTCCGGCTACCAGGAGTCGGTCAGCGACCCGAGCTACCGCGGCCAGATCATCGTCTTCACCTATCCGCTGATCGGCAACTACGGCGTCGCCGCGGAGAACATGGAGTCCGACCAGATCCACGCGCGCGCTGTGGTGATGCGCGAGGGCATCGACCGCGAGGACGCGCCACACGCCGAGGGCGGCTGGTTGACCTGGCTCGCCGATTGCGGCGTTCCGGCGATCTGTGGCGTCGACACTCGCGCCCTGGTCCGTCACATCCGAGACCGCGGCGCGATGCGCGGGGGAGTGTTCCCCGGCGATCTCCCCGAGAAGGAGGCGGTCGCGCGGATCGAGGCCGAGCCTTCGATGGCGGGTGCCGATCTCGCGCGCGAGGTCACGCCGAGCGGCGCAGTGATCCTCGAGCCGCTCAGGGGCGAGGCAGGTCCGACGATCGCCGCGATCGACACCGGGATCAAGGACTCGATCGTGCGCAACCTGCGCGAGCGCGGAGCGACGGTCGAGCTGCACCCGTGCACAACCTCCGCGGCTGACCTGCTCGCACGCGACGCCGACGCCTTCTTCCTCGCCAACGGCCCGGGTGATCCCGCCGCGCTCGGCTACGTCGTCGAGACGGTCCGCGAGCTGGTCGGCAAGAAGCCCGTGTTCGGCATCTGCCTCGGCCACCAGCTGCTTTGCAGGGCGGTGGGCCTGGAGACCACCAAGCTCCCGTTTGGCCACCGCGGCGCCAACCATCCCGTCAAGGACCTCGAGACCGGGCGGATCGACATCACCAGCCAGAACCACGGCTTCGCGGTCGTCGGTCCCGACGGCAGCAACACGATCGAGACCGACGAGCCCGTCCGCTGGGAGACCGACTTCGGCGCGGCGGAGCTGTCACAGATCAACCTCTACGACCGGACAGTCGAGGGCCTCGTCCTGCGCGACGTGCCCGGCGCGACGGTCCAGTACCACCCGGAGGCGGGACCCGGCCCGCACGACTCGCTGCACATCTTCGACCGCTTCCTCGCGATGGCGGCCGCCTGATGCCGCGCCGCGACGACATCTCGAAGATCCTCGTGATCGGCTCCGGCCCGATCGTGATCGGTCAGGCGGCCGAGTTCGACTACTCGGGCGCGCAGGCGTGCAAGGTGCTGCTCGAGGAGGGCTACGAGGTAGTCCTCGTCAACTCGAACCCGGCGACGATCATGACCGACCCGGAGTTCGCCACCGCGACCTACATCGAGCCGCTGCTGCCGGCGTCGGTCGCGCGGATCATCGAGCGCGAGCGCCCAGATGCGCTGCTGCCGACGCTCGGTGGCGGGACCGCGCTGAACATCGCCCGCGACCTCAGCGACGACGGCACGCTCGAGCGCTACGGGGTCGAGCTGATCGGCGCGAACTACGACGCGATCCTGCGCGCCGAGGATCGCGATCTGTTCAAGGAGACGATGGACAAGGCCGGCCTGCGCAGCGCGCGCTCGGCCGCGGTCAGCTCGATTCAGGAGGCGCTCGACGCGCTGCCCGACATCGGCCTGCCGGCGATCGTCCGTCCCGGCTTCACGATGGGCGGCCAGGGCGGGGGGATCGCGCGGACGGAGGACGAGTACCAGGAGCGTGTCTCCGAGGGGCTCGCCGCGAGCCCGATCAACCAGGTGCTCGTCGAGGAGTCGGTGATCGGCTGGGGCGAGTTCGAGCTCGAGGTGATGCGCGACCGCAACGACAACGTCGTGGTCGTCTGCTCGATCGAGAACATCGACCCGATGGGCGCCCACACCGGCGACTCGGTGACGGTCGCCCCCCAGCAGACGCTCTCCGACCGCCAGTACCAGCTGCTGCGCGACCAGGCGATCGCCGTCATCCGCGCGGTCGGCGTCGAGACCGGCGGCTCGAACATCCAGTTCGCGGTCAACCCCGCGACCGACGAGATCGTCGTGATCGAGATGAACCCGCGCGTGTCGCGCTCGTCGGCGCTCGCCTCCAAGGCGACCGGCTTCCCGATCGCGAAGATCGCCGCGCGGCTCGCGGTCGGCTACACGCTGGACGAGATCGACAACGACATCACGAAGGTCACGCCGGCGAGCTTCGAGCCGACGATCGACTACGTCGTCGTCAAGTGGCCGCGCTTCGCCTTCGAGAAGTTCCCCGGCGCCGACGGCCGACTCTCGACCTACATGCAGTCGGTCGGCGAGGCGATGTCGATCGGGCGGACCTTCAAGCAGGCGTTCGTCAAGGCGATGCGCTCGCGCGAGCTCGACGTGATCCCGACGGCGCCCGAGGACACCGAGGAGCTGCTGACCCAGCTCGAGCGCCCGGCACACGACCGCTACGAGCTGATCTTCGAGGCCGTCCGGCGTGGCGTCGAGGAGAGCGAGCTCTGCCGCCGCACCGAGGTCGACCCGTGGTACATCGCCGAGATCGCGGCGATCGCTCGCGGCGAGGACCCGGAGGCAGGGCTCGTCCGCACCTTCAAGGCGGTCGACACCTGCGCCGCCGAGTTCGAGGCCGCGACGCCGTACTACTACTCGGGCTGGGAGCGACCCGGACCCGACGGCCCACGCCACGAGGTGCGCAAGACCGACGCTCCGACCGTCGCGATCCTCGGCTCCGGGCCGAACCGCATCGGCCAGGGGATCGAGTTCGACTACTGCTGCGTGCACGCCGCGATGACCGTCCGCGAGTCGGGCCGCGACGCGGTGATGATCAACTGCAACCCCGAGACCGTCTCGACCGACTACGACACCTCGGACCGCCTCTACTTCGAGCCGCTGACGCTCGAGGACGTGCTCGGCGTGCTCGAGCTCGAGCAGCCCGAGGGGGTGATCGTCCAGTTCGGCGGTCAGACGCCGCTGAAGCTCGCCCAGGGCCTCGCCGACGCCGGCGTGAGGCTGCTCGGCACGCCGGTCGAGTCGATCCACCGCGCCGAGGACCGGCCGAGCTTCGGGACCCTGCTCGACGAGCTTGGGCTCAAGGGACCGCCGTATGCGACGGCCCAGTCGCCCGACCAGGCGCTGAACGTCGCCGACGGCGTCGGCTACCCGCTGCTCGTCCGCCCGAGCTACGTCCTCGGCGGCCGCGCGATGGAGATCTGCTACTCGCGGGACGACCTGGCCAGCTACTTCGGGCGGGTGCGGCCCGAGGGCGACATCTTCCTCGACAGGTTCCTGGAGAACGCGATCGAGGTCGACGTCGACGCGCTCTGCGACGGCGAGACGGTCAGGGTCGGCGCGATCATGCAGCACGTCGAGGAGGCGGGAGTCCACTCTGGCGACTCGGCCTGCGTCATCCCGGCGATGTCGCTCGGACCGGACATGCTCGCCCAGGTCGAGCGTGCCACCGAGCAGATCGCGCTCAGCCTCGGCGTGATCGGCTTGATCAACATCCAGTTCGCCGTCTATGGCGACGACGAGCTCTACGTCATCGAGGCCAACCCCCGCGCGTCGCGCACTGTGCCGTTCGTGTCGAAGGCGGTCGGAGTTCCGCTCGCGAAGATCGCCTGCCGGCTGATGCTCGGCGAGCGGCTCGCCGACATGGACCTGCCGCTCCCGGCCCACCCCAGCCACGTCGCGGTCAAGGAGGCGGTGCTCCCGTTCGGCCGCTTCCCGCGCGCCGACGCGCGGCTGGGGCCGGAGATGAAGTCGACCGGTGAGGTGATGGGCATCGCCGCCGACTACCCGACGGCGTTCGGCAAGGCCCAGGCTGCCGCGGGCGCCGAGCTGCCGAGTGGCGGCAGCGTCTTCATCAGCGTCACCGACGGTGACAAGCCGAGTGCCACCCAGCTCGCCGCGTCGCTGCACGACCTCGGCTTCACCGTCCTCGCGACCGGCGGCACGGCACAGGCCATCCGCCGCATGGGAGTCCCGGTCGAGCGGATCAAGAAGCTCAGCGAGGGCTCGCCGAACGTCGTCGAGCGGATCGAGGCCGGCGAGGTCGATCTCGTCATCAACACGCCCACCGGCTCCGGGGCCCGCGCCGACGGCTACGAGATCCGCCGCGCGGCGACGAGTCGCGGCATTCCGTGCATCACGACGATGAGCGGGGCGTCTGCGGCGCAACGCGCGATCCGCGCCCGGCTCGGCGGAGAGGACGAGCCGATCTCGCTGCAGGAGCTCCACGGCCAGACCAGGTCGCCGACGCATGCCGGCTGAGGCGCGCACGCTCGCACCACCGGAGCGGCGCATCGCCGAGGTCAGGGCGGTCGAGCGAATCGGCGCCTACGACGTCGTCACCGCCCGCGACTCGATCGGCCCGGCCGACCCGCGGCCCGGCCAGTTCTACATGCTCGCCGCGGGCGAGCGCTGGGGTGGGGGGTCCGACGAGCGGCCCTACCTGCCGCGCGCGTTCTCGTTCGCGCGCATACGGCCGCTCGCCGGTGGCCAGGGCGCCGATCTGCAGTTCCTCTTCGAGGAGGTCGGACCGGGGACCCGTCGGCTCGGTGAGCTCGCCGCTGGCGACTCGCTGGCACTGCTCGGGCCTTTGGGATGTGGGTTCTCAGGGCCGCCTGACGGCCGCCGGCCGCTGCTCGTAGGCGGCGGGATCGGCGTCGCGCCGCTGCTCTGCTGGGATGACGAGCTGCGTGAGGCTGGCACTGAGGCGGCTGTGCTGCTCGGGTTCAGGTCCGCGGCACATGCCGAGGCTCGCGCGCTGTTCACCGGCGAGCCCGACGTCTCGACCGACGACGGATCGATCGGCCGCCCCGGGCTGGTGACGGAGCCACTGACCGCTGAGCTCGAGCGGGATCCCCACGCGGTGGTCTATGCGTGTGGCCCCGAGCCGATGCTCGTGGCGGTGAAAGAGCTCTGTGAGCGGCTCGGTGTTCCGTCTCAGCTGGCGCTCGAGGCAGGGATGGCCTGCGGCTACGGCGCCTGCTTCGGCTGTGTGGTGCCAACGGTCGACGGCTACGAGCGCGTCTGCGTCGACGGTCCGGTGTTCGCCGGCCACCGCCTGGTCACCCACGAGGCGGCGGCATGAGCTCGGCGCTCGAGCCCGTCGACCTCTGCGGCGTCCGCCTCGCCGGACCGGTCCTCAACGGATCGGGAACGTTCGATGCGATCGCCGCCCGCCGTGCGTTCGGCGAGGCGCTGCTCGATGACTTCCCGTTCGACTGCTTCGTCTCGAAGACGATCACGAGCGAGCCGCGCCGCGGCAACCCGCCGCCGCGTCTGTGGGAGACGCCGGCCGGGATGATCAACTCGATCGGACTGCCGAACAAGGGGCTGGCGGGCTTCCTCGAGTCCGACCTGCCGCAGCTCGCGCAGCTTCCGATACCGCTCTGCGTCTCGGTGATGGGCTTCACTCACGACGAGCTCGCCCAGCTCGTCGGCGCGATCGGCGATCGCGCCGAGATCGCGCTGATCGAGATCAACGTCTCCTGCCCGAACGTCGAGACGGGCACGGTGATGGGCGCCGACCCCGTCGAGACGTCGGCCGCGGTCACGCGGCTGCGCCCACTGACGGCGAAGCCGTTGATCGTGAAGTTGACACCGAGCGCGACCGACCCCGCCGCCGTAGCTCAGGCGGCGGAGGACGCCGGTGCCGACGCTGTCTCGCTGATCAACACCCTGAAGGGGATGGCGCTGGACCCAGTTACGCGCGAGCCATGGCTGGGCGGCCGCACTGGTGGAATGTCGGGTCCAGCGGTGCGCGCGGTGGCGCTCGCGCAGGTCGCCGACGTCGCCCAGCGCGTCGAGATCCCGGTGATCGGCATGGGTGGGATCGCCTCCGGACGCGATGCGCACGATTTTCTCGCCGCTGGGGCCACCGCGATCGCCGTCGGCACGGAGAGCTTCCGCGATCCGGCCGCGGGGCGGCGGATCAAGGCCGAGCTCGGCGCGCTGAGAGCCGCCAGGACGCCGAAACTCGCCGATTCACCTGCTTAGAGGCGGGTTGGGGGCGTCTCGTTCTCTGGTTCCCGATCAAAGTCCCTGCAAAGGGGCGGGAAAGGGTAAAGGAGTGCGAAGGTTCCTAAACCTTAAGTCGAGGTCTAGGTGAATTCAGCTAAAAAAGGCCCTTCGGGCGGTCGGAAGCAGCGATCCGTGTGTATAGTCGCCGCCCATGCCGGTCGCGCCCGAATCGCCCGCCAAAACCAAGCCCGGCGGCGACTCCAGATCGGCCCCCTCCGGCCTTACTCCCGAGCGCTCGCTGACTCAGCGGATGGACGCGCTGAAGCGGGCCAATGAGATCCGCACGCAGCGCGCGCGGCTCAAGCGGGACCTCAAAGCGGGGCGGATCCAGATCCAAGGCCTGCTGCTCGATCCGCCGGAGTACCTCGCCACGGCCAAGGTCTTCGACCTGCTGCTGGCGGTACCGAAGTACGGCCGCGTGAAGGTGAATCGCATCCTCACGCACTGCCGTATCTCGCCGAGCAAGACGATCGGCGGCCTCTCGGAGCGCCAGCGCAACGAGCTGGTCTCCTACCTGCGGCGCTAGCCGAGCGAGCGAGGACGGCGTGGACACCCCGGTGCTCGTGATCACTGGGCCCTCGGGGGTCGGCAAGGGAACTCTGATCCGTCGCCTGCTCGAAGCGGTCCCCGGCAGCGAGCTGTCCGTCTCCGCCACGACGCGCAGTCCGCGTGACGGCGAGGTCAACGGCCGCGACTACCACTTCCTCAGCACCGACGAGTTCGTCCAGCGCGTCGCCGACGGTGAGTTCGTCGAGCACGCCGAGTACGCCGGCAACCACTACGGGACGCTGCGCAGCGAGCTGCAACGCCCGGCGACCTTGATCGTGCTCGAGATCGATCTCCAAGGCGCACGACAGGTGCGCGAGACGATGCCCGAGGCCGAACGGGTCTTCATCGCCCCGCCGCGCTACGACGTCGACGAGCTCGAGCGACGCCTGGTCGGCCGCGGCGCTGAGAACCCCGAGCAGATCGCACGCCGATTGGCCGTGGCCCGGGATGAGATCGCGGCGCGCCACGAATTCGATCGCAGGATCGTCAACGACGACGTCGACACGGCCGCTCGGGAGCTGATCGAGATCGCCGCTACCATGTGTGACCCCCAAGTAAGGACTGATACGTGATCAACCCCCGCCTGGACACGCTGTTGGAGCATGTCGACTCGCACTACGCGTGCGTTCTCGTCGCCGCCAAGCGCGCACGGCAGATCAACAGCTACTACCACAACCTCGGTGAGGGGACTTTCGACGAGTACCCGCCCCCAATGGTCGAGACAGGCTCGAAGAACTACCTCGGCATCGCCCTCGACGAGGTTGCGCAGGGCAAGATCAAGTACACGTACCGCGACTAGCGGTACGTATCCGAGCCTGATCCGATGGCTCGCCTGCTCTTAGGCGTCTCCGGAGGGATCGCGGCCTACAAGGCCGTCGAGATAGTGCGGTTGGCGACCGCCGCCGGCCACGCCGTCCGCGTCGTCCAGACCCCCGCGAGCCTGAACTTCGTCGGACGGGCGACCTTCGAGGGCGTGACCGGCGCCCCGGTGCTCGTCGACGAGTTCGAGCACGACTCGGCGCGGGGCGCCTATCCGGGCGATCCGACCCCCGAGCACGACCCGATCTCGCATCTCGAGCTGGTGCGCCGGGCCGACGCCTTCGCGATAGCCCCTGCGTCGGCCAACACGATCGCCAAGCTCGCCGGCGGCCACGCCGACAACCTCCTGACGAGCGCGGCGCTCGCCTGCACCTCGCCGCTCGTCATCGCCCCGGCGATGAACGGCGCGATGTGGGCAAACGCCGCGACGGTCGCCAACATCGGGACGCTGCGGGAGCGCGGCGCCCACATCGTCGAGCCGGAGACCGGGCGACTGGCGTCGAAGGGGGAGTGGGGGACCGGTCGGTTGGCTGGTCCGGCGACGATCCTCGCTGCGATCGAGGCGACGATCGAAGGCGCACCGGTCGGCGGGCGGCTGGACGGCCTGCGCGTGCTGGTCACGGCCGGCGGTACCCGCGAGCCGATCGACTCCGTGCGCTATGTGGGGAATCGGTCGTCCGGTCGCATGGGCGTGGCCCTCGCGGCCGAGGCCGCGCGGCGTGGGGCGGACGTGATCCTGATCGGCGCGAATTTGGCTGTCGATCCGCCGCCTGGCGTCCAGCTCGTGCCGGTCACCACCGCGGCCGAGCTGGAGCTGGCCGCGCGCGCGGAGTTCGGCCGCTGCGACGTACTGCTGATGGCCGCTGCTGTGGCGGACTTCAGGCCAGCTGAAGCGAGTGAGGGGAAGATCAAGAAGCGCGGGCGGGAGGGCCTTTCTCTGCAGCTCGAGCCGACCACCGACGTCCTCGCTGCGCTCGCTGGTGAGCGGCGCGACGGCCAGACTCTCGTCGGCTTTGCGGCAGAGCACGGCGAGGGCGGTCTAGCCCATGCGCGCGGCAAGCTGGAACGCAAGGGACTCGACGCGGTCGTCCTCAACGACGTGTCGGATCCGGCGATCGGCTTCGACTCCGACGACAACGAGGTGACGATCGTCACGCGCAGCGGAGATCACCCCGTCCAGCGCGCTCCCAAGTCCTCCGTAGCGGTCGCCATACTCGATCGGGTCGAGTCGCTTAGGAACGCGAAGGAGGTAGCGCTATGAGCGAGACACCAGAGGAGCGCGGCGAGCGCGTCTACGAGCTCTACAGGCGTGGCAGCGAGCTGCTCGAGAATGGCGACTTCGCCGCGGCGTCGGTTCCGTTGGAGCGGGCGCGTCGGCTCGAGCCGGACAAGACGTCGATCCGCGAGGCGCTCGGACGGGCGTACTTTCGGTCTGGACGGTTCCGCCGCGCCGCCGAGGAGTTCGAGGCGGTCGTGGAGCGTGCGCCGGTCAATGACTTCGCCCATTTCTGTCTCGGGCGCGCGCTCGAGAAGACGGGTCGCCCAGGCCGGGCCCGCCACCACGCGGGCCTCGCCGCCGGGATGCGCCCGGACCGTGAGGACTACCGTCTGCTGCGCGATCGCCTGCAGGCCGCTTAGCTCTGGGGCGTGAGCCAGCCGCCGTCCTCGGGCGGCGGCTCGCGCTTGGCGCGCTGGAAATCACGGATCGCTATCGCCGCCTCGACGACGAGGCCGAGCATGCGATCGACGTCGCGCTCGGACAGCGATGCCGCAGCGATGTCGGCGTGGACCCAGATCTCATGGCCCTGTGTCGAGCCGAAGCGGACGTGGCGCGTCGAGCGGTTCCACCACAGCAGCATCCACGGATCGACGTGCTCGGGATCGCTGAGCGCGTGGGCCTTTGCCGTCAACAGCCCGTCGGCGATCCGCACACCGATGTCGAGTGGCCAGCCGCCGGCGTGATCGGAGTCGAGCGTGACGCCCCACTCGGTGTGCGCGGTCCGTCGGCTGGTCCCGGGCAGCGAGGCGATGTAGGCATCGACGACGTCAACGGCGGCGGCCATTGCAGCGGACAGTACGGTCCCGCGGGATGAGAGCGCTGGTTCAACGGGTCAGCTCGGCGTCGGTCGCCGTCGACGGCGAGCCGGTTGCGGGGATCGCGCGGGGCCTTTTGGTCTTGCTCGGAGTAAGCGCCGGCGACACTGACGCGGACGCCGACTGGATCGTGCACAAGCTGCTCGCCCTCAGGATCTTCCACGGCCCGAACGGACGGATGGACCTCGCGGTTGGCGATGTGGGCGGCGAGATCGTCTGCGTCAGCCAGTTCACGCTCTACGGCGAGACGCGTCGCGGGAACCGTCCGAGCTTCGCCGCAGCGGCGCCGCCGGAGGTGGCCGAGCCGCTCTACGAGCAGGTTGTCGAAGGGCTCGGTGCGCAGGGCGGTCTGTTCGGCGCGCACATGGATGTGAGCCTCGTAAACGACGGTCCTGTAACGCTCCTGATCGAGAGTCCGAGCGGTTAGTAACCCCGCCGTAACCTGAGCCCCGCAGCGGTCTATACTGGTCGGTCGCTGGGACTTTCAGACGTACCGCGACTCCGGTCGCGCCTGGAGGTGGGCTTCGCAGCCCACCTTTTTTTCGACCTATGACCCTCACTCCACATCAGCTCCACGACGACATCGAAGCCCGCCTGGCGGGTCCGCTGCCCGATGTCGAGCTGGTCGCGGTGGAGCCAATCGGGCCCGAGCGACTGCGGCTGACGATCGACCACCCCGAGGGCGTCGACCTCGGCCTCTGCGAGCGCGTCACGCATGAGCTGGGAGATCTGCTGGTCGACTACGGACTCGAGGTGTCGTCACCCGGCCCGGAGCGGCCGCTCGTCAAGCCAGACCACTTCCGTCGCTTCCTCGGCAAGCGGGCGCGTGTTCGCACCCGCGAGCCGCGCGATGGCCATAGGAACTTCACCGGCGAGCTGGTCGGGGCCTCCGATGCGGAGGTCACCGTCGCGGCCGGCTCAGGCGTAGTGACGATCCCCTATGCGGAGATCGCGCGCAGCCACCTGGTGAGCGGTGCGCCCGACACCGAGGGCGACCCAACCGACGACACGGGGAACGGAGGCAACTGAGATGAGCAAGGAGATCGTGGAGGCGATCGGGGCGCTTGGCCAGGAGAAGGGCATCGCCACTGACACGCTGATGGACGCGCTCGCCGATGCGCTGCTCTCGGCCTACAAGAAGAGCCCCGGGTCGGCCAAGTACGCCCGCGTGGACATCGACCACGACAGCGGCGACTTCACCGTCTTCGAGCTGATCCTGCCGCCGGAGCTCGAGGAGCGCCTGCTGGCCGAGGCCGAAGAGGCCCAGGAGGAGCCCGAGATCGATCCCGAGACGGGCGAGCTGCGCGAGCCCGAGGAGCCCGAGCTCGACCCCGAGGTCCTGGCCGAGTACAGCTCCCAGATCGAGGAGCGCGACGTCACGCCGAGCGACTTCGGCCGCATCGCCGCCCAGACCGCGAAGCAGGTCATCCTGCAGCGCGTCCGCGAGGCCGAGCGCGACATGATGTTCGACGAGTACCAGGACCGCGTCGGCGAGCTGATCACGGGCCTCGTCCAGCAGTCCGACTCGCGCTACACGCTGGTCCAACTGCGCGAGCGCGTCGAGGCGCTGCTGCCGCGCTCCGAGCAGGTGCCCGGCGAGCGCTACGACCACGGCGCCCGCGTCAAGGCGATCATCACCGACGTCTCCTCCCAGTCGAAGGGCCCGAGCATCATCGTCTCGCGCCGGTCGCCCGAGCTGATCCGCGCGCTGTTCGAGCTCGAGGTGCCGGAGATCGCCGACGGCCTCGTCGAGATCCAGAACGTCGCCCGCGAGCCCGGCTACCGCTCGAAGATCGCGGTCGTCTCGCACACCAACGGCGTCGATCCGGTCGGCGCCTGCGTCGGCCCGCGTGGCTCGCGCGTGCGGATGGTCGTGTCCGAGCTGCGCGGCGAGAAGATCGACATCATCCCGTTCAACGACGAGCCCGCGCGGTTCGTCGCCAAGGCGCTGTCGCCGGCGCGCGTGCGCGAGGTGCTCGTCGACGACGACGCCAAGCAGGCGACGGTGATCGTCCCCGACGACCAGCTGTCGCTGGCGATCGGCAAGGACGGCCTCAACGCAAGGCTCGCCGCCCGACTGACCGGCTGGCGCGTCGACATCCGCTCCGAGACGGAGTTCGCGCAGGAGGAGTCGACGATGGGCCTCGAGGAGGAGGAGACCAGCGGCCGCTGCGCCGCGATCCTCTCGAATGGCAAGCGCTGTCCGAACGCCTCGATCCCGGGCTCGCGCTACTGCGGCCTGCCGGCCCACCAGGCGCTCACCGACACCGACAACGACTACGTCACCGGCGAGCCGCCGGCCGAGATCGAGGTCGAGGACGACGCGCCAACCCCCGCCGACTCCAACGGCGGCGACGCCGAGCCAGCCGCAGAGGCCGAGCCGGCCGGGGATCAGAGCTAGAGCAAGGCACCTATGGCCAAGAAGCGCGTCCATGAAATAGCCAAAGAGCGCGGGATCCCCAGCAAGGAGGTCATCGCCAAGCTCCAAGCCGCCGGGCTCAACGTCAAGGCGGCCGCATCGAGCGTCGACGAGGCGGACATCGAGCTCGCCTTCAGCGGCGGCAAGAAGGCCCCGCCCGAGGGAGACGGCGCCAAGGGCAAGGGCCAGCGTGGAAAGGCCAGCGCCGGATCCTCTGGTGCCGCGCGCGGCTCGAACGGTGGCAACAGCGCCGCCACGGCGGCGCCGAAGGCTAGCGGCGGAGCCGCGAGCACGCCCCCCGCTCAGGCTTCCAAGGCCGGTGGCCAGCCCGCCGAGCCGAAGCCCGCACAGCCGTCTCAGCAGCGTCCCACCCGTCCTACGCGCGACGGTGGGGGCGCCGGCGCGGCCGGTCGACGGCGCCGCGTTGTGATCGACTCCCAGGCCTCGCGCCGCTCGCCGGGGCCGCCGCCGCAGCAGCAGACGCCGCCGCGCCGCCGTGGCCGTCGGCGCCGCACGCCATGGGTCGAGCCAGACTTCAGCCAGGTCGAGGAGAAGCCGGAGGAGATCCGGATCACCGACATCAAGTCGGGGGCGACCGTCAAGGAGGTCTCGGAGTCGCTCGGCCTCGCCGCGCCCGAGGTGATCAAGAAGCTGATGGAGCTTGGCGAGATGGCGACGCTCACCCAGACGCTCTCCGACGAGGCGATCGAGATCCTCGCCGACGGCTTCGACAAGAAGGTCAACATCCTCCACGCGGCCGATGAGGCCCCGGATGACGTCGTCTTCGAGGACGACGAGGCGACGCTCGTCGAGCGTCCGCCAGTCATCACCGTCATGGGCCACGTCGACCACGGCAAGACCTCGCTGCTCGACGCGATCCGCGAGGCGGAGGTCGCGGCCGGAGAGGCCGGCGGCATCACGCAGCACATCGGCGCCTACCAGGTCCACCACGGCGACCACACGATCACCTTCCTCGACACCCCTGGGCACCAGGCGTTCACGGCGATGCGCGCCCGCGGCGCGAGCGTCACCGACATCGCAGTCGTGGTCGTCGCCGCCGACGATGGCGTCATGCCGCAGACGGTCGAGGCGATCGACCACTCGAAGGCAGCGGGCGTGCCGATCGTCGTAGCGGTCAACAAGATCGACAAGGAGGGCGCAGACCCGCAGCGCGTGCGTGGCGAGCTCGCCCAGCACGACCTGACATCTGCCGACTGGGGCGGCGACACCGAGTTCGTCGACGTCTCTGCGAAGGCGCGTCAGAACCTCGAGGAGCTGCTCGAGACGCTCACGACGATCGCCGACATCCAGGAGCTGAAGGCGAACCCGGAGGCGGAGGCATCGGGCGTCGTCATCGAGTCGCGCCTCGACCCGGGCCGCGGTCCGGTGGTGTCGGTTCTGATCCAGCGCGGGACGCTGAAGATCGGCGACGCACTGGTTGCCGGTGAGCATCCGGGCCGTGCGCGAGCGATGCACGACTATCTCGGCGCGCGGATCAAGACGGCGGGACCGGGCACGCCGGTCGAGCTGTTGGGCTTCGACGGCGTCCCCGAGGCCGGCGAGCAGCTGCGCGTCGTCTCCAACGAGCGCGAGGCACGGCGGATCGCCGGCGAGCGTGGCAACCGCCTCAAGACCGAGTCGCTGGCCCGCCGCGCCGGCGTGAAGATCTCCTTCGAGGACGTCATGGCGCGTGCCAAGGCGGGCGAGCTCAAGGAGCTCAACCTGATCGTCAAGGCCGACGTCGCGGGCTCGCTCGAGGCGCTCGCAGACGAGATCGCCAAGCTGCCTCAGACCGAGGTCACGGTCAACCTCGTCCACACCGGAGTCGGCGGGATCAACGAGTCCGACGTGATGCTCGCCTCGGCCTCGAACGCGGTGATCATCGGCTTCAACGTCCGGCCGGTCGGCGACGCCCGCCAGGTCGCCCAGCGCGAGGGCGTCGAGATCCGTGGCTACTCGGTCATCTACAAGGTCGTCGAGGAGCTGCGCGCGGCGATGGAGGGCCTGCTCGAGCCCGAGGACGTCGAGGAGACGATCGGCACCGTCGAGATCCGTGCGACCTTCAAGGCGTCGCGTGTCGGCACGATCGCCGGCTCGATGGTCACCGACGGCGTCGTCCGGCGTGGCGCCACGGTTCGCCTGGTGCGTAACGGGACGATCGTCTACGACGGTCGCATCGGATCGCTGCGTCGCTTCAAGGAGGACGTCCGCGAGGTCACATCCGGCATGGAGTGCGGCATCGTGCTCGAGAACTTCGCCGACGTGAAGGAGGAGGACGTGCTCGAGGTATACGAGACGCGCCAGGTGGAGAAGACTCTCCAGTAGGTGTCGTTCCTGGCCTTCCTCGAGATCGAGCTGCATTTCCCGGAGGGCTCCGATCTGAAGGGCAAGCGAAAGGAGCTGCAGTCCGTGAAGTCTGGGCTCCAGCGTAAGTTCGGCGCAACCGTCGCCGAGACCGATCACCACGACCTCTGGCAGCGCTCGTCGCTCAGCGCTGCCCTCGTCGGTCGCGAGCAACGCGACGTCGTCGAGCGGGCCGAGGCGCTCGAGCGCTGGCTGGTCAGCCGCTACCCGGATGGAGCTTCCCTGCGCCGGACGATCCGCTCCGCGGCTGAGCTGAGGGACGGTTAGGATGCGGTCTGACCGCACGCGAAGAGTGAACGAGGCCTTGAGGGAGGTTCTCTCAGCTCGCATCGCCGGTGGGTTGAAAGACCCCCGCGTAGGATTCGTCACTGTGACCGCCGTCGACACGAGCCCCGACTTCAGCCACGCGCGCGTGTACGTCAGCGTGCTCGGCGGCGAGGAGGAGCGGGATTCGACGCTCGAGGGCCTGGAGTCCTCGCGCGGCTTCCTCCAGAACGGCCTTGCGCGTGAGCTGCGGATCAAGCGCACGCCACAGCTGCAGTTCCTCAACGACGACGCACTCGAGCACGGCATGCGCATCTCGCGCCTGCTCGACGAGCACGGCGGAGAGACACCGAGCGCGTGAGCGGGGTGCAGACTGAGCTCGACCACGTGGTCGAGGAGCTTCGCCTTGCCGACAAGCTCCTCCTGACCACCCACGAGAACCCCGACGGCGACGCGCTCGGCTCGCTGCTCGGAATGCACTGGATCCTGCGCCAGCTCGGCAAGGACTCGCTGATGTACCTGTCGCCGGACGAGTTCCCACTGCCCTACGAGTACCGCCACATGGAGTCGAGCGAGATCGTCGGGATGCCCCCAGCCGACATGGACGAGCGGGTCGCGGTGTTCCTCGACTGCGGCAACATCGATCGGATGCCGGTCGACTTCCTGCAGCGCGACGGGATTCACATCCTCAACGTCGATCACCACCACGACAACACGCGCTTCGGCACCGCGAATCTGGTCGATGCGCGGGCCTCGTGCACGGCGGAGATCGTCTGGCGCCTCGCCAAGGAGCTCGGCGCGGACCTAACCGCGGAAATCGCGAGTGCGCTCTACGTCGGCCTGATCACCGACACCGGGCGCTTCATGTACGAGAACACGACGCCGGACGCCCATCTGATGGCGGCCGAGCTAATCGAGGCTGGAGCACGGCCGCACGAGATCTACAGCCGGATCTTCGAGTCGCTGCCGTTCACGCGGATGCAGCTGCTGCAGCGTGCACTGGCGCGCGTTCAGCGCTTCGACGACGGCGCGATCACCCTGCTCCACGTAACGCTCGAGGACTTTCAGGAGACAAGCGCCGTCGAGAACGACTCCGAGGGGATCGTCGATCACGCGCGCGCCGTCGAGGGCACGGCCGTAGCGGTCCTCGTTCGCGATCTCACCGGCGATCGCGAGGGCAAGCGCAAGATCTCGATGCGCTCGACCGACGGCCGTGTCGACGTATCGGCGATCGCGCGCTCGTTCGGCGGTGGCGGACATCGTCAAGCCGCCGGCGCGACGACCGAGCTGAGCATGGACGAGCTGACCGAGCAGATCCGCGCCCACGTGCGCAGCCAGCTCGCCGGCTGAGTCCGGGAGCCGCATGGCCGCGGTGCCGACGAACGGCCTGATCCTCTATCCGAAGCCGGCGGGCGTGACGTCGCACGACTGCGTTGCGAGGGTACGGCGCGAACTACCGCGCAAGACCAAGGTCGGGCACGCCGGGACGCTCGACCCGTTTGCGACCGGTCTCCTGCTGATCGCCGTCGGGCGGCTGACGCGCGCTCAGCGCTACTTCATGGCCCTGCCGAAGACCTACCGCGCTGTCGCCAAGTTGGGTTGGCGTTCGGACACCGGCGACCGCGACGGCACGCTCGAGCAGACTGGACGGGTGCCGGCCGATCCCGCGGTCGCGACCGGCAACTTGATGCAGCGACCGCCAGCGTTCAGCGCGGTGAAGGTAGGGGGGGAGCGTCTCTACGAGAAGGCGCGCCGCGGAGAGGCCGTCGAGGGCGCGCCACGGCCGGTGACGGTCTATCGCGCCGAGCGGCTCTGGTTGGAAGGCGATCGCGCCGCATTCGAGATCGAGTGCTCGTCAGGGACCTATGTACGCCAGCTGATCGCCGATCTCGGCGACGCCTACTGCGAGGAGCTCGAGCGGACGGCGATCGGACCGTTCAAACTCGCAGACGCCGATCCAACGCAGCCACTCGAGCCCTACGACGCGCTTGCGTTCTTGCCCGACCATCAGCTCAGCGCGAACGAGGCTGAGGCTGTTGGGCACGGCGTTCGGATTGACGCCGGCGACGCACCGAACGAAGGACCCGTGCGGATGACGCACGGACGTGACGTCGTCGCGATCGGCGAGCGCCATGACCAGCAACTGCGCCCCGTCGTAGTGTTCGCGACATGAAGGTCACGTCGCTGGCGGAGCTGCCCCACCTCGGTACGGGCGAAGGGGCTCGCCGCAAGGTCGCTATCGGGACCTTCGACGGCGTCCACGTCGGCCACCGCGAGGTGATCCGCGGCAACGACACGGTCCTGACCTTCGATCCGCATCCCGTTTCGGTGATTCACCCCGAGGCGGCACCAAAGCTGCTCGCGCCCTTCTCGATCAAACGCGACCTGATCGCCGGTCTCGGTGTCGACGAGCTCGTCGTGATCCCATTCGACCGCGACTTCGCCTCACAGACCGCCGAAGAGTTCGTCGAGCAGGTCCTCGTCGGCCAGCTCAACGCTGAGAGCGTCTCCGTCGGTGAGAACTTCCGCTTCGGGCGCGGCGCCAAGGGCACACCCGAGTTCCTCGCCGCGGACGGGCGCTTCGATGTGCGCGTCGTGCCGCTCGTCGAGGCAGTCGGGGAGACGGCCTCCTCGAGCCATATCCGCGGTCTCGTCGCCGCAGGCGACGTCCGTGGGGCAGCCGAGTTCCTCGGTGGTCCCTTCCTCTTCGAGGGCGAGGTAGTCACCGGCGATCAGCGCGGCCGCGAGCTCGGCATGCCGACAGCCAACATCGTTCCCGATGACGCCTTGATCTGTCCAAGCCACGGTGTCTACGCCGCCTGGGCCCACGGCCATCCGGCCGCCGTCAACGTCGGCGTGCGCCCGACCTTCGACACCGGGCGCGGCCTGCTGGTCGAGGCCTACCTGATCGGCTTCGACGGCGACCTCTACGGCAAGACCATGCGCATCGCCTTCGTCGAGCGGATGCGCGGCGAGAAGCGCTTCGACTCGGTCGACGACCTCATCACCCAGATGCAGGCCGACGTCCGCCAGGCCGAAGAGATCTGCGCGGCAACAAGATATTAGGCCGGGAAAAGTAGACCGGGGGACTCGCGTCCCCCGGAACCCCCGCGCGTGAGTCACATCTCCGACGGCTCCGGCTAGGGCTCCCATACGGGCCGTCTCCGTGGGGCTCCAGTGGCGGGCTCCTGCAACAGCCCGGCTAAGCCCTCCACGGGAGCTGGCGGAGAAGCGCTGACTGAACCTTCATTGGAGCTAGCGGAGAAATGCCGGCTGAATCTTCACCGGAGCCGTCGGTAGACCGGCGCCGCGCGGGGGCTCCGGGGGACGCGAGTCCCCCGGTCACCATCCCTGGCCTGCTACATTGCCGGCCGCATGACGCTGACTGTCGAGCAGAAGCAAGAGATCGTCACCCGCCACGGGAAGGACGCGCAGGACACCGGCTCGGCCGAGGTCCAGATCGCGCTGCTGACCGCGCGCATCAACGAGCTCACCGAGCATCTGCGCACGCACAAGAAGGATCACCACAGTCGTCGCGGGCTGCTGATGCTCGTCGGCAAGCGCCGCCGGCTGCTCAACTACCTCCAGCGCACCGATCTGGATCGCTACCGCGACCTGATCAAGGAGCTCGGCCTCCGCCGATGACGGAGCCGGGGACTCGCGCCCCCGACTTCGACCTTCCAGATCAGGACGGAAACCGGGTCTCGCTCAGCGACCTGGCGGGGCAGACGACGGTGCTGGTGTTCTTCCCGGCCGCGTTCAGTCCCATCTGCACCGATCAGCTGAGCGTCTATCAGGAGGTCCTGCCGGACCTCGCCGAGCGGGACACCAAGCTCTACGGCGTCTCAGTCGACAACCCGTTCTCGCTCAAGGCGTTCCAGGAGAGCCTCGGGATCACGATCCCGCTGCTGGCCGACTTCCACCCCAAGGGGGACGTCTCCCAGGCGTACGGGTTCTACATCGCCAAGCGCGGTTTCTCGGCCAGGGCACTCGTGATGATCGGCCCCGACCTCAGCGTGACGTGGAGCTACCAGCCGCCGAGCCCGCTCGAGATTCCCGGCGCCAACCTGATCTTCGACGCTCTTGACGGCGTCACCGCCTGACCGCGACCTCGGGTCCCACGCGATCCCGCCGCCCGGCGAGGACGATCATCGTCGCGGCGCCGGTCCGCTGGTGGTCGAGTACGCGGATCTCGAGTGCCCTTACTGCGCGAAGGCGAACGAGCTGCTGAGCGATCTGCCGATCGAGCGGCTGTTCCGCCACTTCCCGGTCGTCTCGAAGCATCCGCGGGCGCGCGTGCTCGCGCACGCGCTCGAGGCGGCGGGGATGCAGGGCGCGTTCTGGGAGATGCACGGCTCGCTGTTCGCCGACCAGGGCCATCTCGACGACCCCCATCTCTGGCAGCGCTGCGAGGCGCTCGGTCTCGATCTCGAGGCGTTCGAGCGCGACCGGCGATCGGATGCCGTTGCCGCGCGGGTCGAGCGTGACTTCCGCTCAGGCGTCCGTGCGGGGGTGATGACGACGCCGACCCTCTTCCACGAAGGCCGTGCATATCCGGGGGTTCCAGACGCGGCGCTGCTCGACCACCTCGCCAGGTAACGAATCTCACGCTGGTACGCTGCGCGGGACTCCTATCGAGAAGTCATGAAGCGAGCCGCCAACCGGAGGCGGCATTGAAAGGAACATATGAGTAGTGACGTGACCCGGGTCTCAGTTGAGGTCGGCGGTGCCGAGATCAGCTTCGAGACCGGCAAGCTCGCCAAGCAGGCGAGCGGCTCCGTGGTCGTCCAGAGCGGCGACACGATGGTTCTAGGTACGGCGACGGCAGGCAACCTGCGCGACGTCGACTTCCTTCCTCTGACGGTCGACGTCGAGGAGCGGATGTACGCCGCGGGCAAGATCCCCGGCAGCTTCTTCAAGCGCGAGGGACGTGCCGGCGAGAAGGGCACCCTGACCGCGCGCATGATCGATCGCCCGATCCGCCCGCTGTTCCCCAAGGGGTGGCGGCGTGAGACGCAGCTCGTCTCGATCCCGATGTCGATCGATCACGTGCACCCGTACGACATCCTCGCGATGAACGGCGCCAGCGCCGCGCTGATGGTGTCGGACATCCCGTTCCCGATGCCGGTCGGCGCGGTTCGCATCGGGCAGGACGAGGAGGGGAACTTCATCGTCAACCCCGACGAGGAGTGGCTGCTCGAGAGCCCGCTCGACCTCGTCGTGTCCGGTAGCGAGGATGCGATCCTGATGGTCGAGGCCGGCGCGAACGAGATCTCGGAGGCCGAGATCCTCGACGCGCTCGACATCGCCCACGGCGAGATCAAGAAGATCTGCCAGGCCCAGCGCGAGCTCGCCGAGAAGGCCGGCAAGCCGAAGGTCGAGGTCGAGGTGCCGCAGGTCGACGAGGGCGTCTTCGCCGAGCTGACCGAGCGCTTCGGCGCCAAGCTCTCCGAGGCCACGTCGGTCATCGACAAGCTCGAGCGTCAGGACGCGACCAAGGCCGTCGAGGCCGAGGCGATCGAGGCGCTCGCGGGCGACCCCGAGGCCGACGACCACAAGGAGCGCCGCGCAGCCGCGCAGATGGCGTTCGACAAGCTCGAGAAGGAGACGATCCGCCGCCGGATCGCCGTCGAGAAGAAGCGTCCCGACGGCCGTGCGGCCGACGAGATCCGCGACATCTCGATCGACGTCGGCGTCGCGCCGCGCACGCATGGCTCGGCCGTGTTCACGCGCGGCCAGACGCAGGCGTTCTCGGTTGCGTCGCTCGGCACCACGCGTGACGAGATGCGTCTCGACACGCTCGGTCTCGAGACGACCAAGCGCTACTTCCACCACTACAACTTCCCGCCCTTCTCGGTCGGGGAGGCCGGCTTCATGCGCGGCCCGAAGCGGCGTGACATCGGTCACGGCGCACTGGCCGAGCGTGCGCTGGTGCCGGTGGTGCCGGATCCGGACGAGTTCCCGTACACGATCCGCGTGGTCTCGGACATCCTCGAGTCCAACGGCTCGTCGTCGATGGCATCGGTCTGCGGATCGTCGCTGTCGCTGATGGACGCGGGCGTGCAGATCAAGCGTCCGGTCGCCGGCATCGCGATGGGCCTGATCAAGGAGGGCGACGACTACATCGTGCTCTCCGACATCGCGGGTGTCGAGGACCATCTCGGCGACATGGACTTCAAGGTCGCCGGTACGTCCGAGGGCATCACCGCGCTCCAGATGGACATCAAGATCACGGGCGTGACGTTCGACATCCTGCGCGACGCGCTCGCGCAGGCCAAGGACGGCCGCACCCACATCCTCGGCAAGATGGCCGAGGCGATCGACGGCCCGCGCGAGGAGCTCTCCAAGCACGCGCCGCGGATCGGCCAGATCCAGATCGACACCGAGAAGATCGGCATGGTCATCGGCAAGGGCGGCGAGACGATTCGCGCGCTGTCCGAGGAGTTCGAGGCCCAGATCGACATCGACGACGACGGCACGGTGCGCGTCTTCGCGGCTTCGGGCGAGCAGGGCGACGCCCTGGTCGACCGAATCCGGACCATGACCAAGGACGTCGAGGTCGGCGACGAGTTCACCGGCAAGGTCGTCAAGACGACGACCTTCGGCGCGTTCATCGAGCTCAGCAAGGGCAACGACGGCCTGCTGCACATCAGCAACGTCAAGCCCGGCGAGCGGGTCGACGCGGTCGAGGACGTCCTCAACCGCGGCGACGAGCTCGCCGTGCGCGTGGTCGAGGTCGACCGCGAGCGTGGTCGTGTCGGCCTGCGCCGTGCGGACGATCCGGACATCGCTGGCAAGTCCTCTGAGGAGCTGGCTGGTGTTGGCACCGGCGACAAGGGCGGTGGCGGCGGCGACCGTGGCGGTCGCGGCCGTGGCGGCGACCGTGGTGGCCGTGGCGGCCGCAACGGTGGCGGCGAGCACCGAAGGGACTCGCGCTGAGCGACACCGCTCAGATCACCGAGCTGCCGTCCGGCGTTCGCGTCGTGACGGAGAACGTGGAGTCCGTGCGCTCGATCGCGCTTGGGCTCTGGATGCGGACAGGATCACGTGACGAGAGCCCGGCGCAAGCCGGGCTCTCGCACTTCCTCGAGCACCTGCTGTTCAAGGGCACGGACCGCTTCAGCTCGCGCGAGATCGACGAGACGTTCGACTCGATCGGCGCCGAGGTCAACGCCGGGACGAGCAAGGAGACGACGACGGTCTACTCGCGCTTCCTCGACCGCCATCTCGACCGCGCGTTCGACGTGCTGTCGGACATGGTGCTGCGCTCGACCTACCCGGACATCGACTCGGAGCGCCAGGTCGTGATCGAGGAGATCGCGATGTACGAGGACGAGCCGCAGGACAAGGTCCACGACGTCCTCTCGACGGCGATCTTCGGCGACCACCCGCTCGGGCGGCCGATCATCGGCCGAGCCGACGTCGTCTCCTCGGTCTCCGTGCCGGAGATCGAGGCCTACCACGACGAACGCTACGTCGGCTCGAACATCGTCATCGCAGCCGCCGGCAACATCGATCACGGCCGGCTGATCGACCTCGCGCAGCAGCACGTCGCCTGTGACCCGACGTCGGACGTGGCTCCGTCCGATCCCGCGCCGGCGACGACCACCCCGCGAGTCTGCTTCCACGAGAAGGAGACCGAGCAGTACCACCTCTGCCTCGGCGGTCCCGGGATCGCCCGGGGCGACGACCGCCGCTTCGCGTTGCGCGTGCTCGACACGATCCTCGGCGGGTCGACCTCGTCGCGGTTGTTCCAGGAGGTCCGGGAGAAGCGGGGCCTCGCCTACGCCGTCTACTCGTATTCGAGCCAGTTCGTCGACGGCGGCCACATCGGCCTCTACGTCGGCACACGGCCAGACAACGTGACGCAGGCGCTCGACGTGATCGCGACCGAGCTGCACAAGGTCTCCGCCGACGGCGTCACCAGCGCCGAGCTCGAGCGCGCGCGGGAGAACCTCAAGGGGCGGACGACGCTGGCGATGGAGTCGACGCTCGCCCGGATGAACCGGCTCGGCAGCTCGATCCTGATGGGCGTACCGCTGCTCACGCTCGACGAGGTGCTCGCCAAGATCGACGCGGTGACGCTCGACGACGTCGGCGCGCTCGCGGCGGAGCTCTACGACCCGTCGCGGCTGTCGGCCGCAGCGGTAGGCGCCAACGAGGACTCGTTCCGCGCCGCCCTGGAGCCGGTGAACCCGACGCTGGCGGCTGCGGCGTGATCAGAGTCGCCGTCTCCGGCGCGGCCGGCAAGATGGGGGAGGAGGTCTGTCGCGCCGTCGAGGGAGCGGACGACATGGAGCTGACCGGGCGAGCCGATCCCGCGCTCGACACCACGCTCGCCGACGTCCTGCCCGACGCCGACGTCGTCGTCGACTTCACTCGACCCGACACGGCGCTCGACAACGCCCGCGAGTGCCTGGAGGCCGGCGTCCACTGCGTGATGGGCACGACCGGCGCGGACTTCGGCCAGCTCGAAGGCGTCGGCAGCGCCAACCTCTTCGTCGCGCCGAACTTCGCGATCGGCGCCGTGCTGATGATGGAGGCGGCGAAGCTGGCGGCCCCGCACATGCCGGAGTGCGAGATCGTCGAGCTTCACCACGACCGCAAGCTCGACGCGCCGTCGGGAACCGCGGCACGAACCGCAGAGCTGATCTCAGGCGCAGGCGGGAACCTCCACGAGCCGATCCACTCGGTGCGGCTACCGGGCCTGGTAGCGCACCAGGAGGTCATCTTCGGTGGCCTCGGGCAGACGCTCTCGATCCGCCACGACTCGATCTCCCGCGAGTCCTTCATGCCCGGCGTGCTGTTGGCGGTTCGCCGCGTGGGCGAGCTGCCCGAGTCGCCTGCCTTCGGGCTCGAGACCCTGCTGTTCTAGACCGCAGCGGGGGCGTTCGCGTCGTCGTCGGACTTCTTGCGCAGGGCGCGGGGGACGACGAAGCGGATGCCGGAGCGCTCGTCGTCGATCGAGCAGGTCTTGTTGTCGATCATGCCGATCCGCTTCGCGATCGGGACGATGTGCATCTGGTTGAGATAGCGCTCGTGGCCACGCTTGCGCGTGACGAGCCAGAGGTAGCCGGAGTCCTTGAGGCGTGCGCGGTAGCGGACGAGAGTCTCCTTCGCCTCGTCGATCGACTCCACGAGGATGACCGCGCCGTCGAGCTCTCCGCCACGCACGAGGCCCCGGCCGATCGCCTCCTTGACGCCGTCACGGATCCCGTGACCGACATCGCCGACGACCTCGATCCGCTCGCCCTCCTTGACGCCGAGCTTCTGGACGGTGCTGCGGTGGCTGTAGTCGCGCTCGGGCATTGGGCACCCAATTGTGCCAGCCGCCCACGATGGCCCGCGCAGGTTGCAAGCGCCATGCCGCTTCAAAGCCGGACCGGTAAGGTGCCAACGTGACGTTTTCCGGCATTCTCACGGCGATGGTGACGCCGTTCGACGTCGACGGCGGGCTGGCGGAGGAACCTGCGGCGCGGCTGATCCGTCACCTCCTGACGCACGGCTCCGACGGCCTGGTGCTGACCGGCACGACAGGCGAGGCCTCGACCTTGACCGACGACGAGAAGGCGCGGATCTGGGCGCTCGGCGTGGAGGCCGCCCGCGGCGTCGCTCCCGACGCGCCGATCATCGCCGGCTCGGGCACCAACGACACGCGCCACACGATCGAACTCACGGAACGGGCCGCGGAGGCGGGTGTCGACGGGGTCCTCGTCGTCACGCCCTACTACAACCGCCCGAACCGCCGCGGCGTGCTCGCCCACTACAGAGCGGTCGCGAACGCGACGGACCTCCCGATTGTTCTATACAACATCCCTGTGCGCACGGGGACCGACATGCCGAACGATCTCCTGGCCGAGCTGGCCCAGATCGAGAACATCGTCGCGGTCAAGCAGGCACGGGAAGAGGATCTGAGCCCGGTCGACGGGCTCGACCTGCTCGCCGGCAACGACGACATGCTCGCGTCGGTGCTCGACATCGGAGGCACCGGCGGCATCCTGGTGGCGTCGCATCTGGTCGGCGAGCAGCTGCGGCGGATGATCGACGAGCCCGACGCGCGCGCGGCGATCGAGGCCGAGCTGCTGCCGCTCTACGAGGCGCTGAGCGTCGCGCCGGCAGCGATCTCGGTGAAGGCCGCGCTGACGATGCTCGGCCACGACGTCGGCGGGGTCCGCCTGCCGATGGTCGAGGCGTCTCCGGAGGAGCAGGCCGAGATCCGCACGGTGTTGGAATCCCAACGTCTGCTGGAGAGGGTCTAGGCACCGTTGGGCGGGAAGCTACGGGTCTTACCTCTCGGCGGATTGGGGGAGATCGGCAAGAACATGACGGTCCTCGAGTACGAGGACCGGCTCGTCGTCATCGACACCGGGCTGCGCTTTCCCGCGCCCGATCAGCTCGGCATCGATCTCGTCCTGCCGGACTTCTCGTTCCTGCGCGAACGCGCGGACGACATCGAGGCGATCTTCATCACCCACGGTCACGAGGACCACATCGGCGCGCTCCCGTACGTCCTACGTGAGATCGACACCTCGCCACCGATCTTCGGCGGGCCGCTGACGATGGCGATGGCGCGGTCGAAGCTCGACGAGCACAAGCTCAAGGACATGACTGTGCGCTACGTGCGACCGGGCGAGCGCGTCGCGGCCGGTCCGTTCGAGGTCGAGCCGGTCAAGCTCGCCCACTCGATCCCGGACATGTTCGCCTACGCCCTGACCTGTGAGCTCGGCACGACGCTGATCACCGGCGACTACAAGTTCGATCAGACGCCGGTCGACAACATCCCGGCCGACGTCGCGCGCCTCGCCGAGCTCGGCAAGGAGGGCGTGATGCTGCTCTGCGGCGACTCGACGAACGCCGACCGCCCCGGCTGGTCGCTGTCCGAGTCGTCCGTCGGGCCCCACCTCGAGGAGGCGTTCGCCCGCTGTCGCGGCCGGATCGTCGTCACGTCGTTCGCCTCGAACATCCACCGCGTCCAGCAGGTCGTCGACGCCGCCGCGGCACTCGGACGCAAGGTCTCGCTCGTCGGCCGCTCGATGCGCAAGAACGTCAACATCGGGCGCCAGCTCGGTCACATCCATGTGCCCGAGGGGATGCTGGTCGAGCCCAAGGAGGTCGAGGACTTCCCCGACCACAAGCTGATCATCATCTCGACCGGCAGTCAGGGCGAGCCGCTCTCCGCGCTGCGCAGGATGGCCTACGGCGTGCACCCGCACGTCAGGCTGCGCGAGGGCGACACCGTCGTCTTCTCGGCAACCCCCGTGCCCGGCAACGAGCGCGCCGTCAACGAGACGATCGACCGCCTCTACCACCTCGGCGCCGACGTGATCACACCGCGCGACGCGCCGATCCACGCGTCGGGGCACGGCTACGCCGAGGAGCTGAAGCTGATGCTCAACCTCACCAACCCGCGCTTCGTCATGCCATTTCACGGCGACTTCAAGCGGATCCGCCTCCACGGCCACCTCGCCGAAGCGGTCGGGATCGAGAGCGAGGCGATCTTCGCCGGCGAGAACGGCATCCCGCTGGAGATCGACGAGAACGGCGCCGCGCTCGGCGAGCCCGAGCAGGCCGGGATGATCTTCGTGGACGGCGTCGACATCGGCGACATCGAGGACGTCGCGCTACGCGACCGGCGGATGCTCTCGGCTGACGGCATCTTCATCGTGGTCGCCACCGTCTCCGAGCAGAACGGCCGCTCGGTCGCCGAGCCCGAGCTGATCTTCCGCGGCGTCCCGTTCGTCGAGGAGCAGGACAAGTTCATGGTCGACCTGCGCGGAGCGGTCATCGGGTCCCTGTCGCGCAGCGCCCACGACGACGTGCGCGAGATCGACCTGATCCAGACACGCCTTCACGACGACGTCGCGGCGTTCGTCTACAAGAAGCTCAAGCGCCGGCCGATGATCCTGCCGGTTGTCGTAGAGGTTTAGTAAGTAGATCCGGGGGCTCGCGCCCCCGGGCCCCCGGGTGCGCTGGCCGGTTGGGGGCGGGCTCGGCGGTCTCCAGCCCCAGTGTTGCCTGGCTGGTCGCTTAGGGCGCGGCCCTGAAGGAGATGCCGTCGAGGGCGAGCGAGTCGGCGGCGATGAGGACTCCGCCCGAGGTGATCGAGACGATCTGCGCGAGGCCTCCGGGTGCGACGTCCTCGGGTGGCGGGGCCACCATGAAGCGTGCCGTGCCCGCGGGGCGGTAGCCGGAGGGCAGGGTGAAGACCGCGTCTGGGCCGCTCCCGGACGTGCGCGCGATGTTGCCCTCGAGGTGGACGACGCCGAGCGAGTCCTTCCAGAAGCCGGGCGGGAAGTCGGTCAGGGCATGGACGGCGAAGCCGGGGAGGAGACCCGGCTCGCCGGTCTCGCCGAGGCGGTGCACGCTCTCCTGCGCGCTGCGGGCGTAGTCGCCGGCCGCGAGGCCCCCGAGACGGTCGGCGTCGAGGGCGCTCGGCACCTGGGTCAGCTTGGACTCGTCGATCTGGTCGTCGGTCAGCGTGTTCGGGGCGATGTCCCGACCGCGAAGCGTGTTGTTGCGGATGTCGAGGCCACGGACGTCGTTGTTGCGCAGGTCGCGGGAGAGGAGGTTGTTGTTTCGAACGTCCTTGCTGCGGATCGTGTTGTCGGCGATCTCGCGGCCGTCGATCGACCCGGTCGCCACGCCGTAGGAGACGCCGCCGAGCGACACGAACAGGGCGATGGACGCGATCACGGTTGCCGGGCTGGGTCGGTGGAGCATGTTCATGGCTGCCGGATCTCCTCAGGCTCGGCGGCGGACGCAGAGTCGACGGTGTCAACACGCGCGTCGGCCGTTCGGATCGCCGCCGGGATGCGGATCTCGAACAGCGCGCCGCCGCCTTCGGCGTCGAGGACGCGCGCCGTCCCGCCGTGGGCCTCCGAGACGGCACGCACGATCGCAAGTCCCAGGCCGCTTCCCTGAGCCGCCGAGCGATCGCCGGCGCTGCGCGCGAAGCGCTCGAAGACGCGATCGCGCTCGGCCTCCGGGACTCCCGGGCCACGGTCCGCGACCGCGAGCACGACGGTCTCGCCCTCGCGCTGCAGCGACGCTACGACCGGCGTACCGGCAGGCGTGTGCAGGAAGGCGTTCTCGACGAGGTTGAGCACGAGCCGGTGGAGGTCGTCGCGAGAGCCTTCGACGAAGGCCGTGTCGACGTTCTCAGGCAGGTCGAGCGTCAGCGGATGCCGACCGCCGACCGCGCTCGCCTCGCGCGTCGCCTCGCGCACGACCTCCGCCAGATCGACCGGACGCGGCGGCTCGCTGCGCTTCGCGTCGGCGCGCGCGAGCAGCAGCAGGTCGCCGACGAGGCGTCGCATCCGCCGTGACGAGCGCAGGGCCGACCCGGCGATCTCGGCAGCCCCGTCCTGGTCGCGCAGTCCGCCTGGACGCTCGAGCTCGTCCTCGAGCAGCTCGAGGTTCGCGAGGATGCTGGTCAGCGGGGTGCGGAGCTCGTGCGAGGCGTCCGCGACGAACTGGCGCTGACGCTGAAGGGTCGTCTCGGTCTCGGTCCGTGCCGCGTCGAGCTCGCTCAGCATCTCGCTGAGCGTGGTCGAGAGCTCGGCCACCTCGTCGTTGGCGGCCGGACGCGGCAGGACGGTGCGCGCGGGATCGCGCGTACGGGCGACCTCGCGCGCGGCCTTCGTGAGGCCGGAGATCGGGCGCATCGCGCGGCGCGCGACGACGAACCCGGCGACGAACGCGAGCGCGGTCCCGATCAGCACGCCGAGGAAGAGGAAGAACCGGACACGGGCGATCGTCGCCTCGAGGTTGTCGGTCGGCTTGCCGTACTGGACGGCCACGGTCGCGCCGTCGAGCGCGCGGGGCGAGGAGTCGAACGGGTCGGTCTCGCCGAACGAGCCGACGAAGAGCGGTCGCGACAGGACGCGGTAGCGGCCGAAGTCGCGGATCGACTCGCTCAGCGGCCCGAGCTCGGGACTTCCGGGCAGCTCGAACGTGCGGTTGGTGGCTCGGTTGTGGACCTTCACGACGGCGCCGCCGACCGCGGCGACGCGGAACAGGTCGGTGTCGAGCTCGGGAGCGCGGACCTGGAACTGGCTCTGGAGGTCGGCTGCCGCCGCGCGCAGGTCGCTGTCGAAGGTGGAGCGGAGCTTCTGCTGGGTGAACGCGCCGACGACGATCGCGAACCCGAGCAGGATCGAGAAGGTCAGCACGGCCGAGACAGCGGCGAGCTTGAGCCTGATCGGCAGGCGCAGTCGCGTCCGAGCGAACGGTCCGCGAGAGCTGACTGGACCGTCGGTCATTCGGGCCTCAGGACGTAGCCCGAGCCGCGGATCGTGTGCAGGACGCGCGGTTCGCCGCCGGCCTCGAGCTTGCGCCGCAGGTTCGAGATGAAGACGTCGATCGTGTTCGTCTCGGCGAACGGGTGGTAGCCCCAGACGTCGTCGAGCAGCCGCTGCCGGGAAACGACGAGGCGCTCGTTGCGCATCAGGAACTCGAGCAGCTCGAACTCGCGGCTGGTCAGGTCGAGGGCCCGATCTCCCCGGAAAGCCTCGTGGGCGTCGGGGTTCAGCTTGAGGTCGCCGACGATCAACGACGCGCTGCCGCGTGGCGGGCGCCGGCGCAGCAGCGCCCGCACCCGCGCGAGCAGCTCGCGCCGCTCGAACGGCTTGACGAGGTAGTCGTCGGCGCCGGAGTCCAGGCCGTCGACGCGGTCGTCGACGCCGTCGCGCGCGGTGAGCATCAGGATCGGGACGTCACCCTCCGAGCGCAGGCGCCTGCACACCTCCACGCCGTCGAGCTTCGGCAAGCCGATGTCGAGGATCACCGCATCGGGCTCGAAGACGAGCGCCGCCTCGAGCGCCGCCTCGCCGTCGCCCGCCAACTTGACCTCGTAGCCGTCGAGGTCGAGCGAGCGACGCAGGACGTCGGCGATGTCGCGGTCGTCCTCCACCACGAGGACCCTCGGCGAGCGCTCCATGGACCTGATGGTAGGGAGGGGGAGGCCCAAATCCGTCGAAGGTACGAATTCAGCCATGGCGCGCGCTGCCAGCAAACGGAAGCCGACACGCAAGCGTCCTCAGCGGCGCCGCTCGACCGCGCCCTTCAAGCTGCCCGTGCTCGAGTCCCATCACCGCGATCTGATCGGTCTCGGACTCGTCGCCTTCGGCTGCTTCCTGGCCGTCGTCCTGTACGGCGGCGAGACCGGGGGCCGCGTCGGCGAGGCGGCCGCCGACGCGCTGCGCTTCCTGCTCGGCGACGTGGCCTATCTCGCGCCGATCGGGATCGTCCTGACCGGGACGATCGTCGTGATGCGGGATCTGCTGCCCGCCCTGAAGCCGTTCCGCACCGGCGCGCTCTGCTTGACGCTCGGGCTGACGTTGGGCCTGGCGGCCGGATCGCTAGGTCTCGGCCCGGGCGCGCACGCCCACGATCCGCTCTTCGAGGCGTCGTACGTGTCGGACCGCGGCGGAGTGCTCGGCGAGCTCCTCCTCTGGGCGTCGAGCACCCTCTTCTCGAAGGTCGGCTCGCACATCCTCTTCGTCTTCCTGATGGCCGGTGGGGTCCTGCTGCTCACCGGCGCTTCGCTCGCCGGGATTCTCAGCGCGACCGGGAACGGGGTTGCCACCACGACCCGTGTCGTCCGGCGCTCCACCGCCGAGCTGACCGCGGTCCTCTCGGGGGAGAGCGGTCCGTCGAGTCACGCCGGCCGTGGCGCTCCGGTTGGGGGCTCGGACGAGAAGCCGGCCGCCGACGGGCCGCCCGAGCCACCCGGCGTCGAGCCTGTCGTCCATGCCACGCACGTCGAGGCGCCTGCGCTCGATGCGGAGGAGCGCTTCCCCGATCTGTTCGAGGAGGACGGGCCCGACGCCGCCGAGTCCGACTGGGCAGCCGACGACGAGGAGCCGTTCGAGGCGGCCGAGGGGGTCGAGGCGGTCGCCGAGGACCACCCCGATCCCGACGCGGAGCTACCAGCACCCGAGCCGGTCCAGGAGGCGCTCACGCCGATGGGCAAGCGCCGCACCAACGGCGGGGTCACCGAGGCCGAGGACATCGACTACAAGCTGCCGAACGCCACGTTCCTCAAGCGCTCGCCCGCCGGCCGCAAGACCGATACCGCCGCGACCGACAAGGTCGCCGCGCAGCTCGTCGAGGCGCTCGGCCACTTCGGTGTCGAGGCGAAGGTCGTCGGCAGCGTCAGCGGTCCTCACGTGACGCGCTACGAGCTGCGCCTCGCGCCCGGGATCAAGATGTCGAAGGTCGCGAACATGCGCGACGACCTGGCTTACGCCCTGGCGGCGGACGACGTGCGCATCCTCGCGCCGATCCCAGGCAAGCGGGCGGTCGGGGTCGAGGTGCCGAACCTCGTTCGTCACATGGTGCATCTCGGCGACGTCTCGCAGAATCCGCCCGACGGCTGGTCGCCGCTCGCGGTCTGGCTGGGCAAGGACATCGACGGCCGCGCGATCGGCATCGACATCGCGAGCCAGCCGCACATGTTGGTCGCGGGTACCACTGGCGCCGGCAAGTCGGGGGCAGTCAACGCGATGCTCTCGTCGATCCTGATGCGCTCGACGCCCAACGAGGTCCGTCTCGTGCTGGTCGACCCCAAGCAGGTCGAGCTCAACCTCTACGACCACATCCCACACCTGCTCACCCCGGTCATCACGAGCCCGCGACTGGCGGCCAATGCGCTTATGAACCTGATCGGGGAGATGGAGCAGCGCTACTCGCTGATGAGCAAGGCGCGCACGCGCAAGCTGGAGGAGCTCAACCGCGCCCGCGTCCGCGACGGCGAGCGCCCACTGCCCTACATCCTCTGCGTGATCGACGAGCTCGCGGACCTGATGATGGTCGCCCCGGGCGAGGTAGAGGACGCGATCATCCGGCTCGCGCAGAAGTCGCGCGCGGTGGGCATCCACCTGCTGCTCGCCACGCAGCGTCCGAGCGCGGACATCATCACGGGCATGATCAAGGCGAACGTGCCCGCCCGGATCGCCTTCGCGGTCTCGTCGCAGACCGACTCGCGTGTGATCCTCGACCAGAACGGCGCCGAGGCGCTGCTCGGCAAGGGCGACATGCTCTTCAAGCCCGGCAACGGCTCGAAGCTCAACCGCATCCAAGGTGCCTTCATCGACGAGGCCGAGATCGAGAAGCTCACCGAGCACTGGCGCCGTCAGGGCGAGCCGGAGCTGCACGAGGAGCTGCTCGAGGCGGTCGAGTCCGACGAGCCCGAGGACGACCGTGGCGATTACGACCCCGATCAGGACGAGCTGCTCGCCGAGGCGATCCGCACCGTCGTCCAGATGGACACCGCATCGACCTCGATGCTCCAGCGCCGCCTACGGGTCGGCTACACGCGCGCCGGCCGGCTGATCGACATGCTCGAGCGGCGCGGGGTCATCTCCGGGTACGAGGGCTCGAAGGCGCGCAACGTGCTCATCACCGAGGCGGAGCTGCCGCGCGTGCTCGCCGCGCTCGAGGATCCGAACGGCGCAACTGTCGGCGCTGCCGCCGACGACAGCACGTGAATTCCCGCCGCCACGTCGCTTCCGACAGAATAGGGCGCCTCTGATGCCTCCCATCGGGGAAACGTTGCGCGAGGCGCGAATGCGCCAGCGACTCGACATCGCCGATGTCGAGTCGCGCACGAAGATCCGTGCGAAGTATCTGCGGGCGCTCGAGAACGAGGAGTGGTCGCTGCTGCCGGGCCCGACGTTCGTCAAGACGTTCCTGCGCACGTACGCCGAGGTCGTCGGCGTCGATCCCCATCTGCTGGTCGAGGAGTACCGCGTCAACCACGAGCCGCGCGAGGATCAGGACATCCAGCCGCTTGCGCCGTTGCCGCGCGACAGCCGTCGCGGACCGCGGCGCCCGGTGGGGGGCGGTGGTCCGCGACCGGGCGTGATCGCCGCGGTCGTCGTCGGCGCCGCGCTGGCGTTCCTGCTCCTGCTCGGGCTGCTCGGGGGCGAGGACGGCGACAACGATCCGGACTCGCCGGCGACGCAGGCGACCGACACGACGGACACGACTCCGCGAGACGACACGACGCCGAAGCCTCGCGCCGCGCCGCGCGGCGTCCGGCTCCGGGTCGTGCCCGCCGAGCCGACCTACCTTTGCGTCGACAACGGGCCCGGCACCGACGTGATCTTCGAGGGCACGCTCACGGCTCCACGGACGTTCCGCAATCCCCGTCGTGTGCGGATCAACTCCGGCAAGCGCTCGGTGGCGGTGACGGTCAACGGCGAGCCAGTCGCGATCGCCGACAGCGCCGAGCCGCTGGGGCTGTCCGCGACGCGCAGGGGCGCGACCGAGCTCCCCGAGGGCGAGCGGCCCTGCGCATGAGCCTGCGCGCCGGCATCGTCGTGACCGGAACCGAGGTGCTCACGGGGCGGGTGCAGGATCGCAACGGCCCGTGGCTCTCCGACCAGCTGCGTGAGCTCGGGATCGATCACGCGCACACGTCGATCTGCGGCGATCGGCCAGAGGACATGGGGGCCCAGCTGAGCTTCATGCGCGACCAGGGCGTCGACGTGATCCTGACCTCGGGCGGTCTCGGCCCGACCGCCGACGACCTGACGCTGGAGATCGTCAGTCGCTTCAGCGATCGTCCGCTGACGCTCGACGAGGATCTCGAGGCGCGCATCGCCGCGATCATCGAGCCGCTGCTGAAGCGCTGGCCGAACGTCGACCTGGAGGCGGTGCGGGCGGCCAACCGCAAGCAGGCGCTGGTACCCGAGGGCGCGACGATCCTGGAGCCGGTCGGAACCGCGCCGGGCATGGTGGTTCCGCCCCGCGACGGCGTCCCGACGGTCGTCGTCCTCCCCGGACCGCCGCGTGAGCTGCAGGGCATGTGGCCGGCGGCGCTTGCCGCGCCCGCGTTCGTCGAGCTGCTGGGCCGCGCTACGCAGTACCGCCAGACGATGCTGCGCCTGTTCGGGATCCCCGAGTCCGAGATCGCGGAGACGCTGCGCATCGCAGAGGCAGAGATCGAGGCCTTCGACGCGCTGGAGATCACCACCTGCCTACGGCGCGGCGAGGTCGAGGTCGTCACCCGCTTCGAGCCGCGCGATCAGGGAAGCTGGGAGGCCCTAGCCGGCCTGATCGAGACGCGGCACGCCGACACGCTGTTCTCGCGCGACGGATCGTCCGTCGACGAGCAGGTGGTGCGGTTGCTCGACGGGCGCCGGATCGCCGTCGCCGAGTCGTGCACTGGCGGACTGCTCGCCGCCCGCCTCACCGCTCGGCCTGGATCCTCGGCCCACGTGTCTGGCGGGGTGGTCGCCTATGCCAACGAGGCCAAGAGCGCGCTGCTCGACGTCCATCCGGACCTGATCGAGCGACATGGCGCCGTGTCGGCAGAGGTCGCCGAGGCGATGTCCGACGGCGCAATGAGCCGTTTCGGAGCGGACGTGGCGATCTCGACGACGGGCATCGCGGGCCCGGGCGGCGGCTCGGACGAGAAGCCCGTAGGCACCGTCTTCTGGTGCGCGAAGCTGGCCGACGGGACCAAGCTGGCGCGCACCGCCCGGCTGCCGGGAGATCGCGCGGAGATCCGCGATCGCGGCACGACGGTCGCGATGCATCTGCTGCGCCGGCTGCTGGTCGGTGAGGGCGAGCGCGGCGACTGATGCGGCCGCCCGCGTGCGGCTGTTCGTCGCGCTGGCGCTGCCGGCGGCGACACGGCGATCCTTGGCCGGCTGGTCGAGCGACGTGCTCTCCGGCGACGAGTCGTTGCGGCTGGTCGACTCGGCCGCTCTTCATGTGACCCTCGTCTTCCTCGGCTGGCGCGACGAGCACGACGTCGAGCGGGTGGCCGACGTCGTCCGCCTGGCAAGCGCTGGCCGGGTGGCGGCAGAGCTGCGCCCGACTCGGCTGACCGCGCTTCCGAGACGTCAGCCACGTGTCCTGGCGGTAGAACTCGAGGATGCCGAGGGACGCGCCGCTGCGACCCAGGCCGCGCTGTCGGCCGGACTGGTCGCTGCGGGCCTGCACGAGGACGAGCGGCGCGCGTTCCGGCCGCATGTGACGGTCGCGCGAGTACGGCGCGGCGGGCGGCCACCGAGCGGGCGGTTCCCCGATCCGCCTGCCGGCCCGGCGATCGCCGACGAGGTAGTTCTGTATCGCAGCGATCTCAGCGCCTCCGGAGCGCGCTACACCCCTTTGGATGTCGTCACTCTGACCGCGGAAGGCACTTGAACCGACCGCCGCGCATGGCTACGGTCCGGGCAATGGGGAGCGCGCTAGCTTGGCAAGCGACGGGCATGCGATGAGGCTGCGTGCGGCTCTGGCGACGGCCTGGCTGGTCGTGATGGCGCTCGTGGCTCCTACGGCCCTCGTGGCCGAGCAGGCACCGGTGCCGGAGCCGATCGCGCCCCCCGAGCCGCCAGTGCCCACCACGACCAGCGAGCCACCGCCTGCCGCGGCGCCACCGGCGGCTACGCCCGAGGAGGCGGTCGCACCGCCACCACCACCGCCACCACCGCCACCAGCGGCTCCGGTGCCTCCGGTGGCTGAGACGCAGCGACCCGACCCGCCTACCAGCACGCCAGCACCGCGCGTCCTCGCCTCCGCTTCCGGAACGGTCTCGATCTCGGACTTCTCGTTCGGGCCGAGCTCGATCACCGTCGGCGTCGGCGACAGCGTCACCTGGCGCAACGACGGGCCCTCCGAGCACACCGCGACGGCGACCGACGGAAGCTTCGACACCGGCCTGCTCGAGCGCGGGCAGACCGGGTCCGCGACCTTCCCGACGGCCGGCAGCTTCAGCTATCTCTGCACGCCTCATCCGTTCATGAAGGGCAAGGTCGAGGTCGTCGCACAGCCGGACGACGAGCTGGGTGCCGGTGGGACCGCCGACGGGACCGGTGCGGCTCCTGCGACGGGAGCCGCCTCCGAGGCCGACGGCGCGGGGGGCCTGCCGGCGACCGGTGGGGATGCGCTCTGGCTTGCGATCACGGGGTTCGGTCTGCTCGCGATCGGCCTCGCGGGAGGGGGCCGGAGCGGCCATGTGGGCCGGCTGTGACAGAGATGTTGCAAACGTATGTTCGCTACGTCCGATTGCTCGCCTAGCCTCTCGTCTCCCCAAGTTTTCGAGGAGATCGCCATGGATAGGGATCAAGAGAAGGCGGCCAAGGCCCGCGACGCCGCGCTGAACAGCGCTGTCAAGCAGATCCAGAAGGATCACGGCGAGGGCTCGATCATGAAGATGGGCGATGAGCGTGCCGCCGTTCAGGTGGCAGCGATTCCCACAGGCGCGCTGTCGCTTGACCTCGCGCTTGGCGTTGGAGGCTTGCCGCAAGGGCGGATAGTCGAGGTATTCGGACCGGAGTCGTCGGGTAAGACGACGCTCGTCTATCACGTGCTCGCGGAGGCACAGAAGCGTGGCGGGATCTGCGCGTTCATCGACGCGGAGCATTCGATGGACCCGCTCTACGCCAAGCGGATCGGCGTCGACGTCGACGAGCTGCTGGTCTCCCAACCCGATCATGGTGAGCAGGCACTGGACATCGCGGACGTGCTCATTCGCTCGGGGGCCATCGACGTAGTCGCGATCGACTCAGTTGCGGCACTGACGCCGAAGACGGAGCTCGAGGGCCAGATGGGCGACCAGACGATGGGTCTCCAAGCGCGCATGATGAGCCAAGCACTGCGCAGACTGGCCGGCAACCTCAACCGCGCCAACACCCTGTGCCTGCTGACCAACCAGATCCGCGAGAAGATCGGCGTGATGTTCGGTTCGCCGGAGACGCAGCCGGGCGGCCGGGCGCTCAAGTTCTACGCTTCGCAGCGTCTTGACATCCGACGCATCGAGACCCTCAAGGAGGGCACCGAGGCCGTCGGCAATCGCGTCCGCGTCAAGGTCGTCAAGAACAAGGTGGCGGCGCCGTTTCGCCAGGCAGAGTTCGACATCGAGTACGGCATCGGGATCTCCAGCGAGGGCTGCATTCTCGACCTCGGGATCGAGCATGACATCGTCACGAAGTCGGGCTCGTTCTTCTCCTATGGCGAGCAGCGGCTCGGGCAAGGGCGCAACAACGCCAAGGCGTTCCTGCGGGAGAACCCGCAGCTTTCAAAGGAGATCGAGGAGAAGATCTACGTTGCGACTGGAGTCGGACAAGACGCGCCCGTCGCAGCCGTCGAGCCTCCCGCCAACGTCGATCCCGAGACCGGCGAGGTCCTGGCGGCCTGACGTAGGTCCCGTGCAGGACGAGGACCAGCGAGCCCTCGATCTCGCCTACCGTGCGCTTGGACGGCGTGAGCGCACGGTGGTCGAGCTCAGGGCCTATCTCGAGGACAAGCATGCCGAGCCCGCGGCGATCGAGCACGCGGTAGCCGAGCTGACCGCGGCGGGCTTCCTCGACGATGCGCGCTTCGCTCAGCGGTTCGCCGAGGACAAGCGGACGCTCGAGCGGTGGGGCAACGATCGGATCGAGCGGACCCTGCTCAGGCGCGGCGTCCCTGCGCCGCTCATAGCCGAGGTGGTGAGCACGCGGGACCGTACAGAGGAGCTCGATGCAGCCCTGGCGGTCCTGGCTCAGCGCATGCCCGAGCCGCCCGTCGACGATCGCGGCCGTGATCGGGCGTGGCGGCTGCTGGTGCGCAAGGGCTACGAGCCGGAGCTCGCCTACGACGCCGTTCGCGCGCACGGCGGATAATCGTGTGTTTGCGGCGACGCATGACGACGACTACTCTCAGAAGCGAGCGGCCCAGGCTGGTCGTCGAGACGATTTGAACGGTGAACCTCGCTTTTGCAGCGGAAACCCATTCCGGTACTGACACAGAGACAAGACTTGATTGGCGGGAGAGGCAAGCTGAGAGGAGAAGTACAGGACGTCTGAGTGACGTGCCCTGACTGCGTGCCGCCCCGGATGGCACGCGACCGCGCTAGGCAGTCCCGATGTCTCGCCGCGCCCCCTTAGGCGCTCGAGAAATTCAACCCGGCGCACAGCCGGACGAGGAGACTGCGATGGAGATCCTGTTGGCGGCACTGGTAGCGGCGACGGTGTCGGGCGTGGTCGCGCTCGTCGCGCTGCGGAGTCGCGGCCCCGCGGTGGCAGACGGCACCCCGACCGCCTCGACGCGCGATGCGATGGACGGTCGGCAGTCGCTGGCCCGCGCCCACGCGACGATCGACGACGCAGAGCTCAGCGCGCGCAGCGCCGAGCTCAAGGAGCTCGAGGCGCGGCTGCGAGCGCGCGAGAGCGGCGTCGATGCCCGTCTGGTGGACTTCGAGACCCGCGAGCGTGCCCTCGCCGAGCGCGAGCGCAAGCTGGCGTCGGCGCTCCTCGACGCCGACGAGAAGCACCGCGAGCTGTCGCGGGCGCTGGAGCGGCTGTCCGGGCTGAGTGCGGGCGAGGCGCGGCAGGCGCTCCTCGACGAGCTGACGGAGGACCTCCGTCACGAGCGCGCGGTCCTGATCCGCCAGGTCGAGGACGAGACGCGTCACGACGCCGAGCGCCGGGCGCGCAGCATTCTCGCGACCTGCATGCAGCGGATCGCCGGCGGGCACTCCGCCGAGGCCACGGTGACGACCGTCCAGCTCGCGTCGGACGAGCTCAAGGGACGGATCATCGGCCGCGAGGGCCGCAACATCAGGACGTTGGAGAACCTCACAGGCGTCGACGTCATCATCGACGACACGCCGGGCGCCGTCCTGCTGTCCGGTTTCGATGGGGTCCGGCGCGAGGTGGCACGCCTCACGCTCGTGCGCCTGCTCGAGGACGGGCGGATCCATCCCGCGCGGATCGAGGAGGCATACGGACAGGCGAAGGCCGAACTCGACCGCCGCATCGCCGAGCTTGGCGAGCAGGCCGAGCTCGAGGCAGGCATCGGCACCGTGCATCCTGAGCTCACCAAGTTGTTGGGCCGGCTGCAGTTCCGCACCAGCTACGGGCAGAACGTCCTCAGCCACTCGATCGAGTGCGCCCGCCTGGCGACGCTGGTCGCGCAGGAGCTCGGGGCCAACCCGAAGACCGCCGCCCGTGCAGCGCTCCTGCACGACGTCGGCAAGGCCGTCTCCCACGAGGTCGAGGGCCCCCACGCGCTCGTCGGTGGGGAGCTCGCGCGGCGCTACAAGGAGTCCGAGGCCGTCGCGCACGCGATGGAGGCCCACCACAACGAGGTCGAGCCCCAGACCGTCGAGGCGGTCATCGTTCAGATCGTCGATGCGCTCTCAGGCGCCCGCCCCGGCGCACGCGGTGAGTCGCTCGAGCACTACATGACCCGTCTGCACGACCTCGAGGGCGTCGCTGCACGCCACGCCGGCGTCGACAAGGTCTATGCCATGCACGCCGGGCGCGAGCTGCGCGTGATCGTCAAGCCAGACGAGATCGACGACGACCGCGCCGCGATCCTCTCGCGCGACATCGCCCGTGAGGTCGAGCGCGAGCTCGAGTACCCCGGCCAGATCAAGGTCACTGTCATACGCGAGAGCCGCTCTACGGAGATAGCCAAGTAGCGAGCTCTCAGCCAGCTGACAACCACCGACCGGCCAGGTGCCATGGGGGTCCGGGGGCGCGAGCCCCCGGACCCCATCCCCGGGCACCTCGCGGTAACGTCCCGCCAGATGCGCACGTACCACCTGACCACCTTCGGGTGCCAGATGAATGAGCATGACTCCGAGCGCATGAAAGGAATGCTGGAGTCGCTCGGCTACAGCCAAGCTGAGGAGCGTGCCGAGGCCGATCTGATCCTCTTCAACACGTGCTCGATCCGGGAGTCGGCGGACTCGCGGTTCATCGGCCATCTCGGTGAGGCGAAGCGGCTCAAGACCGAGGATCCGTCGAAGGTCGTCGGGGTCGGCGGCTGCTGGTCGCAGTCGCTCAAGGAGAAGGTGTTCGAGCAGTTCCCGTTCGTCGACGTGGCGTTCGGGCCGGGCCAGGTCCACCGGCTCGCCGAGTTCCTCACCAGCGACAGCCTGACCGCCCAGGGCTACTTCGAGTTCGAGGGCTTCACCGGGCACCTGCCGATGAAGCGCGAGCGCGACTTCCAGGGTTGGGTCCAGATCTCGGTCGGCTGCAACTGCGTCTGCTCGTACTGCATCGTCCCCTCGACCCGCGGACGCGAGGTCTCGCGTCCGGCGGGGGAGCTGATCGCCGAGATCGAGCGGCTCGCGACGGACGGGGTACGCGAGGTCACGCTGCTCGGCCAGAACGTCAACTCATATGGGCGCGACCTACCCGTCGGCAAGAAGGCGACGTTCGCCGAGCTGCTCGCGCAGGTCGACGCGATCGATGGAGTCGACCGGATCCGCTACACGAGCCCACACCCAAAGGACATGCGCGAGGACGTGATCCGCGCTCACGCCGAGCTCCCGAGCCTTTGCGAGCACATTCACCTGCCGCTGCAGTCAGGGTCCAGCCGCGTGCTCAAGGCGATGAAGCGGACCTACAACCGCGAGCGTTACATGGACCGCGTCGCGATGATCCGCGAGCTCGTACCCGACTGCTCGATCTCAACCGACATCATCGTCGGGTTTCCGGGCGAGACGGAGGCGGAGTTCGAGGAGACGCTCGAAGTCGTCGCAGACGTGGCCTACGACTCGGCGTTCACGTTCGTCTTCTCGCCGCGCCGCGGGACTGCTGCGGCCGACCTGCCCGAGCAGCTGCCGCACTCCATCAAGCGCGAGCGGATGGAGCGTCTGATCGAGCTCGTTCAGGCAAAGGCGCTGGAGCGCGCGCAGCGGTTCGTGGGGCGGACGGTCGAGGTTCTGGTCGAGGGGCCGTCTCGGACCGACCCGTCGCGCCTGCGGGGCCGCACGCGGCACAACAAGACGGTCAACTTCGAGGGCCTGGCGTCAGCGGGACAGATGACCGACGTCGAGGTGCTCTCGGCCACCAGCACGACTCTCGCCGGCGAAGAGCGCCTGCTTTCGCGCGTCGCCTAGCCGGTGCTCGTCACCGCCCTGTTCGGGCCGACGGGAGTCGGCAAGACCGACATAGCCATCGAGCTCGCCGACCTGCTGCGCGAGCGCGGCGAGGACCCGATCGCCATCTCGTGCGACTCGCTGCAGATCTACGAGGGCCTGGGCCGGCTCACGGGTGCGGTGACCGAGGCGGAGAACGAGCGGCTGGAGCACCGGCTGGTCGGGTTCGTGCCGGTCGGGGAGTCGTTCTCGATCGGGGACTACATGCCGCTTGCGCATGCCGAGATCGACGATGCGCTAGGGCAGGGGAGACGACCGATCGTGCTGGGCGGGACGGGGCTCTACCTGCGCGCCGCACTGGCCGAGCTGTCGCTGCAGAAGGTCGAGCCGGGGGAGGAGTCGGAGCTCTGGTCGCCGGAGACCCGTCATCCGACGGCGATCTTCGGCTTCACGATGGAGCGCGAGGAGCTGTACGGGCGGATCGACGCGCGCGTCGACGCGATCGTCGCCGCCGGGGCCGAGTCCGAGGTGCGGGCGGCCGAGCACGAGGCGGGCCGCACGGCGCGCAAGGCGCTTGGGTTCGGCGAGCTGTTGGCCGGGGACATGGAGGGGATGAGACGGCGCAGCCGGAACTACGCTCGGCGGCAGATGACCTGGATGCGCAAGCTGCCGAACGTGGTGACCGTCGACGTCACGGGGCGAGCGCCCTGCGATGTGGCGAGCGAGGTCATGCATATACTCGCCGGCAGGGAGGTGCCGTGATCCAGAGAGGGAGCACGTCACGCGCCATCGAGTCACCCATTCCGCCGTCCTTGCCCTAGCCCTGCTGGTCGCGGCGCCTGCGGCCGCCTCGGCCGCTCGTCTCGACTACGGCGGAACGCTGCTCAACGTGTTGCCGCCCGGACAGGCCGGCGCGTTCCCGACCGTTCCGAGCTCGACCGATCAGATTTCGCTCTACGACGGGCTGACGCCGCTCGAGGGCCGGATCGGACCCGCGGACCTGACGCGCTACTTCAAGTCGGCGCGCTTCAACACGCCGCGTGGCGGGCCGGTGGTGCGCCCACGCAAGGGACTCACGATCCGCCGTGACCGTTACGGCGTTCCGCACGTCAAGGGCAGGACGCGCTCGCTGGTGATGTTCGGTGCCGGCTGGGCGACCGCCCAGGACCGCGGCCTGTTCCTCGAGACGATCCGCGGTCCGGCGCGGATCGCGGCACTCGACGTGCCGGGCCTCAACGCATTCGGTCTCGCGACTTCGTTGCGCCAGTTCACGCCGAGCGCGGCGACCGAGCGTCTCCTGCGCCGGCAGGCGCAGCCGTTGCGACGTGCGGGCAAGAAGGGACGGCGGGTCCTCGAGGACGTCGATGCCTACGTCGCCGGGATCAACGCCTACTACCGCTCGACGGGCAACTCGGCGAAGCCGTGGACACGTGCCGACGTCGTCGCGGGCGCGGCGCTGATCGGCGCCGTGTTCGGCAAGGGCGGTGGCAACGAGGTGCGCAGCTCGCAGTTCCTCTCCGCGCTGCGTGGCCGACTGGGCGCCGGCGCCGGTACCAGCGTCTGGCGTGACCTGCGCTCGGCTCAGGACAGCGAGACGCCGGTCACGGTCAAGCGCCGGTTCCCGTATCCGACCGGCGGGACGGGGTCCGCACCCGGCTCGCGCGCCGTCGACGCAGGCTCGGTGAGTGCATCGGCCGCCCGCGCCGCGACCGTCGACACACGGTCGCGCAAGCAGATGTCGAATGCGCTGCTCGTCGCGCGCTGGCGGCCGGCCAACAAGCGCCCACTCGCGGTCATGGGCCCGCAGGTCGGCTACTTCTACCCGCAGTTCCTGATGGAGCTCGACCTGCACGGCGGCGGGATCGACGCGCGTGGAGCCGCCTTCCCGGGCGTCTCGCTCTACGTGCTGCTCGGGCGCGGCAAGGACTACGCATGGAGTGCGACCTCCTCGGGCTCGGACAACATCGACCAGTACGTCGAGAAGCTCTGCAACACCAACGGCAGCCCGCCGACCCGTGCCTCAACCGGCTACCTCTACAAGGGCCGCTGCCGGCCGATGACCACCTTCAACGCCGGCACCTTGGGCGCCGGCGGTGGCGAGCCGGCGCGCGCGGTCACGTTCAGGCAGACCGTCCACGGACCGGTCAGCGGAACCGTCACGATCGGTGGCGCGCCCTACGCGGTCACCTCGAAGCGCTCGACGCGCGGACGTGACGTGATGAGCGCCATCGGCTTCGCCGACCTGAACGCGAACAAGGTCCGCTCAGCGCGCGACTTCCCGCGCGTGATGAACCAGGTCGAGCTGACCTTCAACTGGCACTACGCCGACAACCGCGACATCGCGTTCTTCTCGTCCGGGAGGCTGCCGGTCCGGCCGCGCAACGTCGATCCGAGCCTGCCGACGCTCGGCACCGGCCGCTTCGAGTGGCGCGGCTTCCTCAGCCGAGCGCGGCACCCGCAAGCGATCAACCCGCGTGGCGGCAACGACGGCGTGATCACCAATTGGAACAACAAGCCGGCGGCCGGCTTCGGCGCTGCCGACGACGAGTACAGCTACGGGGCCGTCCACCGCGTCGACCTGTTCAAGGGCTTCCGGCGACCGCTCGCGCTGCACCAGCTCGCCGGGATCATGAATCGCGCGGCGACGCGCGACCTGCGTGCCGTGGAGGTCTGGCCGGCGATCGCCGGCGTCCTGCGCGGCGGACCGGCGCCCGACGCCCGCTCCCAGCAGGCGGCCGACCTCGTCGGCGCCTGGGCGGGGCGTGGTGGCAGCCGCCTCGACCGCAACCTCGACGGATCGATCGACGATCCCGGTGCCGCAGTGCTCGACCGGGCCTGGGAGCCGATCAGCGAGGCCGTGCTCGGGCCCGTGCTGGGATCGCTCACCGGCGACCTCGCGCGGATCGTCAACCACGACGACGCGGCGAGCTCCACCGGCAGCTCCTACGGCTCGGGCTGGTACGGCTACGTCCAGAAGGATCTGCGATCGCTGCTCGGCGAGCGCGTGCGCAGCCCCTATAGCCGGCGCTACTGCGGCAACGGCAACGTCGCCAACTGTCGCGCGGCGCTCTGGGCGGCGGTCAAGCAGGCGGCTGACGGCCTTGCGACCAGCCAGGGACCCAATCCGGCGTTCTGGCGCTCGGACGCGAACGCCGAGCGGATCGTCTTCCAGCCGGGACTGCTCGGGGCGACGAACACGATGCGCTGGACCAACCGCCCGACCTTCCAGCAGGTCGTCTCGTTCAAGGGGCACCGTTCGAGGAAGCGTTAGGCCCGTGGACAGGTGGCTCCCGTAGAGTGCCGCGTCCGTGAAGTTCGAGAAGTGGAACGCGCTCGGCAACGACTACGCCATCGTCGAGGCGCAGCAGCTGCCGTTCGACCTGACCCCGGAGCGCGTGCGCGCCCTCTGCGCGCCGCACAGCGGCATCGGCGCCGACGGCATCCTGCTGCTCGACCAGCCGACCGAGGCAGGCTTCGTCGCGTCGCTGCGGATCTTCAACCCAGACGGCTCGGAGGCCGAGCTGTCGGGCAACGGGGTGCGGGAGGCCGTGATGTACCTCCGCCGCACGGGCTGGACCGACCGCGACATGTTCGGCATCCAGACCGCCGCGGGCGAGATCCGGCCGCGAATCACCGGCCCGACGACGTGCACGGTCGACATGGGGCGGGCGAAGCTCGGCTCCAAGGACTTCCCCACCGGCCCTGAGGACGGACGCGCGACGCTGACGGCGGACGGTCGTGAGTACGCCTTCCAGTTCGTCTCGATCGGCAACCCGCAGTGCGCGATCGAGTGGCCCGACGGTCTCGAGGAGCTCGACCTGCCCGCGGTCGGCCCCGCAATCGAGCACCACGACCTCTTCCCGAATCGCACCAACGTCTCGTTCTGGCGACGCGAGTCCGACAACGAGATCCGCGCGCGGATCTTCGAGCGCGGCGTCGGCGAGACGATGTCGTCGGGCACTGGCGCGACCGGAGCTGCCGTCGGGGCCGTGCTGCGCGGGCTCGACAGCCCGGTGACCGTCCACCTCGACGGCGGCGACCTCGAGGTCGAGGTGGGGGAGGACATGCACGTGAACCTGACCGGCTGGGCAGTACCCGTGTACGCGGGCGAGCTCAGCCCTGAATTCCTGGAGGCATTGAGAGAGGCATGAAGACGAGCGCGCGACTGGATCGCCTGGCCCCGTACCTGTTCGCGGAGCTCGAGCGCAAGATCGCCGAGAAGAAGGCCGCCGGGATCGACGTGATCAGCCTCGGCATCGGCGATCCCGATACCCCGACGCCTGAGTTGGTCGTCGACGCCCTCGCCAACGCTGCGGGCGAGGCAGGCACCCATGCCTACCCGTCCAACCGCGGCCGGAGCGAGTTTCGCGCCGCGGTCGCCAACTTCTACGACCGCCGCTTCGGCGTCGCGCTCGATCCCGACACCGAGATCGTGCCCGCGCTCGGCGCGAAGGAGTGCATCTTCAACCTCAACCTCGCTTTCCTCGACCCGGGGACGGTGGCGCTCGCCGCCGACCCCGGCTACCCGGTCTACACCGGCGGCCCGCTGATCGCCGGCGCCGAGGCGCACCTGATGCCGCTCGTGCCCGAGCTCGGCTTCGTGCCCGACCTCGACGCGATCCCCGCCGACGTACTCGAACGGGCGCGGCTGCTCTATCTCAACTACCCGAACAACCCGACCGGGGCGATCGCGCCGGAGGGGTTCTTCGAGAAGGTCGTCGCCTTCGCGCGCGAGCACGACGTCCTCGTCGTCCATGACGCCTCCTACACCGAGGTGACGTTCGACGGCTACGTCGCGCCGAGCTTCCTCGAGACGCCCGGCGCGAAGGAGGTCGGAGTCGAGGTCTTCTCGCTGTCCAAGGGCTACAACATGACCGGCTGGCGAGTCGGGGCGATCGTCGGCAACGCGGAGGCCGTCCAGGCTTACTGGAAGCTCAAGACGAACATCGACTCGGGGATGTTCGAGGCGGTCCAGCTCGCCGGCGCCGAGGCGCTCGAGAACGGCGACGCGATCCCGCGCGAGATGAGCGAGGTCTACGCCCGCCGGCGCGACCTCGTGATCGACGCGCTGGGCGCGATCGGCGTCGAGATCGACCCGCCAAAGGCGACGATCTACGTCTGGGCGCCAGTTCCGGAGGGACACACGTCGGCCTCCTACTGCGAGATGGTGCTCGAGGAGTCGGCCGTCGTCGTGTCGCCCGGTGGCGCCTACGGGCCGAACGGCGAGGGGTTCTTCCGGATCTCGCTGACGGTCTCGGACGAGCGGTTGAGCGAGGCGATGGAACGCCTGCGCTCGAGCCTCGGCGGCTGACCGGGCCCGTCGGCCCGTCGCGTTTGCCGGCGGTCGTGCGAGGGAAGGGTCCTCGCATGGACACCTGGGAGATCAACAGCCTTGACGAGGAGCCACGCAAGCCCACGATCCTGTCCTCCAGCGCCGCCGCGCGCATAGTCGCGATCGCTCTACGGGCAGGTACGGCGCTCGACGACCATGAGGTCCACGAGCACGCGTGGGTGATCGTCACCGACGGCGAGATCGAGGTGAAGGCCGGCGGCGCGAGCCTGACGGGCGGGCCGGGACTGGTGGCGGAGTTCGGTCCGCAGGAGCGCCACGAGGTGAGAGCGATCTCCGACGCCCGCCTGGTGTTGGTCCTAGCTCCGTGGCCCGGCGATGGCCATCCCGGAGCGATGTCGCTCGACGACAAGGCCCAGGCCCGCGAGCGTGCCCGCGAGCGGGCGGAGGCCTAGACGTCCTTCGAAGGTTGCTAGCCGGCGGCGGCGACCGTCTCGCGCAGGCCGGTCTCGAGGTCGCGCGGGGCGAAGCCGAGCTCGTTGCGGGCCTTGGCGTCGGTCGCCCAGTAGGTGACGCCGTCGCTGCTGCGGATCATCTCGCGCAGGTTGCGCGGGAAGCCGATCGCGGGCCCGATGAGTGGTCCGAGCGGCGCGATCGCCCGCAGCACGGCTGACGGCATCGTGAAGCGGGGCGGCTTGCGACCGGCGATCGCGGCTACCTGGTCGATCAGCTCGCCGAGGGTGCTCTGCGTGCCGGAGATGATGTACGCCTCGCCGATCCGCCCCTTGTCGAGCCCGAGCACGATGCCTGCCGCGATGTCCTCGACGTAGCCGAACATGAATCCCGAATCGGGAAAGGCCTTCGCGGGCAGCTTGCCGGTGCGGACCTGCTCGATCATGTTCCCGATCTCGGAGTGATCGTCGGGCCCGTAGACGCCCCCCGGCTGGACGATCACGATCGGCGCGCCCTTGGCGATCCTGTCCTCGGCGATCTCGTGAGCGAGCGTCTTGGTGCGCTCGTACTCGGAGGGGAAGTCCGACTCGCGCTGGAAGCCCTCCTCGACGAGCTTGCCGTCGGTGTTGCCGAACACCGCGCAGGTGGATACGTAGACGATCCGCCCGATGCCGGCGTCGATCGCGGCGTCGAGCACGTTCTCGGTGCCCGTGACGTTCGACTCGTACATCGCGGCGTGCTCGGACTTCGGGATCCCGACCTTGTAGACGGCGCCGGCGTGGATGACGGCGTCGCAGCTCTCGATGCCGCGCTTGATCGCTTCGACGGCCGCGAGGTCGCCCTCGACCAGCTCACAGCCGCTCTCGCGCAGCGCGCCGGCCTTCTCGGGTGAGCGCACCAGGGCCACTACGTCGTCGCCACGCGTACGCAGCTGGCGCGCCACATGGCCGGCGATGAAGCCGGTGCCTCCGGTCAGGAATACCCTCACGCGGCGATCCTAGCCGCGCGGCCAGTTTCGCGCCTCCTAGACTGGTGGGAGATGCAGAAGGGACGCAACGGTCGTACGGGACAGAGCCGCTATGGCGAGGGCGTGCGCAATCCGCGTGCCCGCCAGCGTGCGGTCTGCATCGCGGCCGCGCCCGAGGAGCCCGACCTCGCCGAGCTGCGCGAGCTGCTGCGCACCGCCGGCGTGGCGGTGGCGGGGGAGATGACCCAGCGCCGGCCCGCGCCGGATCCCGACCGCTACTTCGGCAAGGGCAAGCTCGAGGAGCTCAAGCAGGCGGTCAAGGACGCGGACGCCAACCTGATCGCCTGTGACGACGAGCTCCTGCCGCGGCAGGAGCGCAATCTCGAGCAGGCCGTCGGCGTTCCGGTGATCGACCGCACGGCGATCATCCTCGACATCTTCGCCGACCACGCGCACTCCGCCGAGGGAATGCTGCAGGTAGAGCTGGCCCAGCTCGAGTACAACCTCGCGCGCATGCGCGGCCTGTGGACCCATCTCGAGCGGCTCGGCGCCGGGATCGGCACCCGAGGGCCGGGCGAGAGCCAGATCGAGACAGACCGCCGCCTCGCGCGCGATCGGATCGCCGCGCTCAAGCGGCGCCTCGAGCAGCAGCACGGGACGCGGCAGGTGATGCGCCGCGAGCGCGACCGTGCCGCGCTGCCGACGGTCGCCCTCGCGGGCTACACGAACGCCGGCAAGTCGACGCTGCTCAACGCCGTCACGGGTGCCGACGTGGGCGTCCGCGACCGGTTGTTCCACACGCTCGACCCGACGACCCGCTCGTTCGAGATCTCGGGCCGGACCTACCTGCTGACCGACACCGTCGGGTTCATCCGCAAGCTTCCGCACCAGCTCGTCGACGCCTTCGGGGCGACGCTGCAGGAGGCGCTCGAGGCCGACCTGCTGCTCCACGTCGTCGATGCGTCGGCCGACGAGGAGGAGCTGCACGAGATGCTCGCCGCGGTCGACTCGGTGCTCGACGAGATCGGCGCCGGCGAGCGCCCGCGCCTGCTCGTGCTCAACAAGGTCGATCTGCTCGACGCGGAGCGGCGGCGCGAGCTCGAGTTCCGCTTCCCGCAGGTGCCGCAGGTGTCGGCCGCGACGGGGGAGGGCCTGGACGCGCTGAAGGAGCGCGTCGAGGCCAGCTTCCTGTCCTCGCTGCGACCGATGGAGCTGCTCGTGCCCTACGCCGAGGGGGGCCGGCTCTCAGAGCTGCACGAGGTCGCGGGCGAGATGGAGCGCGAGGACACCGCGGAGGGCGTGCGCGTTCGCGCGCGGGTGCCAGTTGCGGCCGCAGCGCGCTTCGAGCGCTTCGAAAGCAACGGGGCGGGCGACAACGGCGGCGGACCCGCCTGATGGAGCTGCAGTTCGCGCTCCTCCACCCGGAGGCGAAGCCGCCAGCCCGCGCGCACCATGACGACGCGGGCTACGACCTCCGCGCGGCGGAGGCCGCCACGATCGAGCCCGGCGGACGGGTGAGCGTCGGCACCGGGGTCGCAGTCGCGATCCCGGAGGGTCACGCGGGCCTCGTCCTGCCGCGTTCCGGTCTCGCCGCGCGCCACGGCATCTCGCTCGTGAACGCTCCCGGGTTGATCGACGCCGGCTATCGCGGCGAGCTGCGCGTGCTGCTGCTCAACACCGACCGTGAGGCGAGCTTCGAGGTCGCTCCTGGCGACCGCATCGCGCAGCTGGTGATCGTGCGCCACGAGGCGCCCGAGCTCGTCGAGGTTGCGACGCTCGACGAGACGGTCCGCGGCGCCGCGGGCTTCGGCTCGACCGGGCGCTGACACGGGCGTTTTCGCCCGGTTGCTCAAACATCGGGCGGTCCTGCCGATAGGCGAAGGGTGACGCAGACAGCGGCATCCTCAGATCGTTCCGATCCCTCGATCCCCGCCGGCTTCACGGCGCCTACCCGCCGTAGCGGGGAGCAGCGCCGAATCGGCGACGTCATCGTCGACCTCGGCTTCGCGAACCGCGAGTCCGTCGAGCGGGCGGTCGAGCAGGCCCGCACCCAAGGCACCACCACGGGGCAGGCGTTGCTGCAGGGCGACGTCGTGACGCGCGACCAGCTCGCACGGGCCGTCGCCGAGCGCTATGGCGTCGACTTCGTCGATCTCAACGCTGCGAACATCGACCAGGGCGCAACCGCGCTCGTCGATCCCGCGGTGCTGCGCCGCCACCGAGCGGTTCCCGTCGCCTTCGCCGAGCAGGGGACGCTGATCTTGGCCATGGCCGATCCCGCCAACATCCTCGCGATCGACGACCTGGCGATGATGACCGGCCACGATATCCACCGCGCGGTCGCGACCTCGGAGGACATCGACGCCGTCCTCGGGCGCCTCTCCCGGCTCGGCGACTCGGTCCAGGAGGTCGAGGAGGAGCAGCACGAGGCCGACGTCATCGAGCTGCGCGAGTCCGCGGAGGACGCGCCCGTGGTCACGCTCGTCCACTCGGTCCTGGCGGACGCCGTCGACCGTGGGGCGTCGGACGTGCACTTCGACACCGAGGCGACGGAGATGCGCGTGCGCATGCGCATCGACGGCGTCGTGAGCGACTCGACGACGGTCCAGCGCTCGATGATGCGCAAGCTCATCTCGCGGATCAAGATCATGGCGGACCTCGACATCGCCGAGCGGAGACTGCCGCAGGACGGTCGCATCGGCCTGACGATCGACGGGCGCTCCGTCGACATCCGTGTCGCCACCCTTCCGACGGTCCACGGCGAGTCGGTCGTCATGCGGATCCTCGACAAGAGCCGCACCCTGCTCGACCTCGACCATCTCGGCATGGCGCCGGCCGACGCCGAGCGGCTGCGCCACTCGCTCGACCAGATGCACGGCTGCGTGCTGGCGACCGGTCCCACGGGGTCGGGCAAGTCGACCACCGTCTACGCGGCGTTGAACGAGATCAACACCGCCGACAAGACGCTGATCACGATCGAGGACCCGGTCGAGTACGAGCTCGACGGGATCAAGCAGATCCAGGTCTCCAAGAAGCGCGGTCTCGGCTTCGCCACCGGGTTGCGGTCGATGATGCGCGCCGATCCCGACGTCCTGATGGTCGGCGAGATCCGCGACCGCGAGACGGCGCACATCGCGATCGAGTCGGCGCTGACCGGCCACCTCGTCCTCTCGACGCTGCACACCAACGACGCTGCGCTCTCGGTGGCGCGCCTGATCGACATGGGCATCGAGCCCTTCCTCGTCGCCTCGGGCATCAGCTGCGTGATCGCCCAGCGACTGGCGCGCCGGCTGTGCGACTGCGCCGAGGACGTCGAGATCCCGGTGGAGACGCTGGCGCTGAACGGCTTCCCCGGCCAGAGCGCGCCGATCGCTGCGCGCCAGCCCGTCGGCTGCGTGCGCTGCGGGCAGACCGGCTACCGCGGCCGGATCGGGCTCTATGAGCTGATGGAGATAACCGACGAGGTCCGCGCGCTGATCGTCCAGAAGCGGCCTGCCGAGGAGATCGCGACGGTCGCCCAGAAGCAGGGAATGCGCAGATTGCGCGACGACGGGCTCGAGAAGGTCGCCGACGGCAAGACCTCGATGCCCGAGCTGCTGCGCGTGCTCGGCGCTACGAGCTAGCTAGATCCCAGCCGCACGCCGCGCCGAGGCGTGTGCCGCGTCCTCCATGCGGTCGTCGAGCGGTTGCAGCTCGATCCCAAGCGCCAGCTCGATCAACCGGTCGGCGAGCCAGACGTTCTTCGGCAGCAGCGGACCGTGGAGGTAGGTCCCGACGACGTTCGCGCTGTGGACGCCCTCGAAGCCGTCGCCGCCGTTGTTGCCGTGTCCCGACAGCACGCGACCGAGTGGCCGCTCCCCGTCCCCGAGGTAGGTGCGACCGCCGTGGTTCTCGAAGCCGGCGATCGTGCGCGGGCCCGTGCCGAGGTCGGCCTCGATCGCGCAGTTGCCGATCAGCCGCGGCCCGTCCTCGCGGACGGTCCGTAGATCGACGAGGCCGATGCCCGGCAGCTCCTCGTCGCCGAGCTGATAGCTGTGGCCGAGCAGCTGGTAGCCGCCGCATACGGCGAGCACGACTGCGCCGCGATCGCGGGCCGCGTGGAGCGCGTCGCGCTTCGTCTTCGTCATGTCGGCGGCGACCGCCACCTGATCGCGGTCCTGACCACCGCCGATGTAGAGGAGGTCGTGGGCGTCGGCGTCCAAGGGCTGCTCGAGCGATGACGCGCGTAGCTCGAAGCCGAGCCCGCGCCACTCGCAGCGAGCGCGCAGGACCGCGATGTTGCCGCGGTCGGCGTAGATGTTCATCAGCTCGGGATAGAGCGCGCAGACGCGCAGCGTCGGCTCGGTCATCGGGCCTCCAGCATGACCACTGTGCTGCCGACGTAGTCGCGCGTCGGCGGGACGTAGCGAGTGGGGAGGGGCTGGAGGCCGGTGGCACGGCCCTCGTCCTCGAGCGTCCCCGGAGCGCAGTCGTCGAGCGCGATCGCGGCCAGCACCTCGGTCAGCTCGCCCGTCGGCGAGACCGCCTGCCGCAACCGGTCGATCACGACCACGTCGCCCTCGACGCGAACCGCGAGGGGAGTCGAGGAGAGCACCCAGCCGTCGAGCTCGAGAACGTCGGGGAGGGGAGGGGAGGCCTTGCCCGGCGGCACGGCCTCGAAGGGGTCGGCAAGGGCGATCGCGAGCAGGCCGTTCGGCTCGAGATGCCGGGCGGCGGCGGCGAGCATCGCCGATCGCCCAGGCGCGCCCCCGAGCAGCTGGGCCACCTGCATCGGCAGGATCGCCAGCGGGAACCGCCGGTCGAGCGCGAGCGAGCGAGCGTCGGCGGCGTGGGCGTGGGCGTCGAGGCCGCTGTCGGCGACGCGCCGGTTGAACGCCGCTACGAGGCTTGGATCTGCGTCGACGCCCACCACCTCGTGACCCTGGGCGGCGAGCTCGAACGCCACCCGGCCGGTGCCGCAGCCGATGTCGAGCACCGGGCCACCGCGCTCGGCCGCGACCTCACGCCAGAGCGGGAGATCGGCTGCGTAGGACGCGCACTCGACGTCATGCCAGGCCGCCGCGTCGGCGGCGAGGTCGGCCATCATGGTGCCGGCTCGTGGGGGAGGTCGACGCGTTCGAGATCGAGGACCGGCACGCCGTCGAGCTGCGACGACGTGAGGAAGCGGGCGTGCTCGGCGTCGCCGAGCGAGCGAAACGCGCTCGTGACGCTCGCCAGGTAGTCCCGCGAGACCGCGAGACGATCACTCGCCAGGCCGTCAGCGTAGCGCGCACGCCCGGCGCTCGAGCCGACGTACGTCCACACGCGCCCGCCGATCGCCGTGTCGATTGCCGCCGTCACGTCGATCCGATCGTAGTTGCGCTCACGCCGGTCGAGCGCGGCGAGCGTGTCGCCGTCGACCGGTGCCACGACGCCGTCGACGTGCTGCCCTCCGTCCTCGACGAGGTCGAGGAAGGCCACGAAGACCGCCGGCACCGAGCCGTCGGACCGCAGGCGGTACTGCTTGTAGCCGGGAATCGCCTGCGCGTTGTCGGCGGCGACGCCCCAGACGCGCCGGTGGCCGACGAGCCCGGCGATCCGTCCACCGCGCGCCAGATCGCCCGCGAGCGACCCGTAGCCGAAGACATGCTCGGTCAGTCCGCCCACCGTGAGGCCAGCCCGCGGTCGCTGAGCAGGTCGCGCAGCTCGAGCAGCGCGGTGTAGGTCGGCAGGGCGTAGAGCGGACGCGCGGCTTCGCCGGCGGCGATCGCTGCGTCGAGCGAGCTGCCGAGATCGCGGTCGACGGCGATCTCCGCGTCGATCCCCGCGTACTTGAGGCGCAGAGCCATCTCCTCGGCGCGCGTGCCCGAGCAGGACACGCGCCGGACCCGGTTGCGCAGCAGCTCGAAGTCGGCGTCCCAGATCCAGGACACGTCACGGCCGTCGGCGATCTTGTCGTTGAGCGCGAGCCAGATGTCGATCCGATCGTCGGCGAGCGTCAACGTGCGCAGCACCTCGTTCGCCCCAGCGGGGTTCTTGACGAGCAGGATCGACAGCGGCCGCACGTCGCCGCCGGCGGTCGGCACCGGGATCGTCTCGACACGACCGAAGGCGCCGCCGAAGCCCTCGAGCGCGGCGCGCGCGTCGGTCAGCGAGGCGCCGAGCTCGAGTGCCAACGCCGTGGCCGCTACGGCGTTGTAGACGTTGTAGAGCCCCGGCACGGGCAGACGGACCTCGGCCGTTCCGCCGGGCGTGCGCAGCGTGATCTCGGCGCCTGCCATGCCGTCGAGCTTCACCCGCTCGGCGACGACGGCCGGGGCGGGCCGCTCGCGGCCACAGCCTGGACAGCGGTAGCGGCCGAGGTGGCCGAGGTAGACAACGTCGTAGACATAGGCGTGGCCGCAGTTGCGGCAGTGCTTCGAGTCGGCCGCGTGCTGGAGCTCGGGCAGCGCCTGGCTGTCGTCGTCGATGCCGTAGTAGACGACGCCGTCGCGCCCGCGGCCCAGGTCGGCGATCAGCGGATCGTCGGCGTTGAGGACGAAGCGCGCCGATCCGGCTTGCTCGGCGACTAGCTCGGCCCAGCCCTCCGCGAGGCTCTCCAGCTCGCCGTAGCGGTCGAGCTGATCGCGGAAGAGGTTCGACAGCAGGAAGGTCCCGGGGAGCAGCGAGCGAGCGACGCTCGGCAGCCAGGCCTCGTCGACCTCGAACAGGCCGAGCTGGCCCTGGCCGGGGCGGACGTCGAGCAGCGCGGTCGCCACGCCCCAGCCCATGTTCGACCCGGCCCGGTTGTGGACGACCCGCTCGCCCGAGCGCTCGAGGATCGCCGCCACCATCGCCGAGGTCGTGGTCTTGCCGTTGGTCGCCGAGACGACGGCTGCGCCGTCGTCGAGCTCGGAGCCCATCCGCTCGAGCGCATCGGGCGCGACGGCGAGCAGCATCCGTCCTGGGAGGGTCGTCCCGCCGCCGCGGCCGAGCAGGCGGGAGAGCGCGCGCACGAGGCGAGCGATCAATCTCCACAGCCGGAACATCAGCTTGGGACGATCACGCGCAGGCAGCGCTGCTGGACCTCGATCCGCGCCGGCAGGTGCCCGATCGGATCGCCGTCGGCGTAGATCTCGAAGTCACGGTCGGCGGCGAGCTCGATGACCGAGCCGCGCCACGTGTCGACGCTCGGGTCGGAGAGGTGGCTGCCCTTGAAGACACGTGGCAGCTTCGCCGCGTAGGCGAGCTTCGACGCCTGGGAGACGGTCACGACGTCGACCTGCCCGCCGTCGAGCTCCGCGTGTGGGGCGATGTACATCCCGCCGCCGAAGGCCTTCGAGTTGGCGGCTGCGACCGAGTAGCCGGTGATCTCGTGACGGTCGCCGTCCACGGTCACGGTGAAGCGCGCGGGCTTCCAGGCGATCAGGGCCCGCAGTGCGGCATAGAGGTAGACGAGGTTGCCGCGGATCAGCCGGGCGTCGTTGGCGATCCGGTTGGCGTCCGAGTCGAAGCCGAAGCTCGCGATGCCGAGGTAGGGCTCGCCGTCGACGGTGGCCATGTCGATCAGGCGCTCGCTGCCCTCGACCGCCAGCCGCGCCGCGGCCGTCGGGTCGGATGGGATGCCGAGCACGCGGGCGAGGTCGTTCCCGCGTCCGCCCGGCACGATCGCGAGCGGCGAGGCCGTCTCGCGCAGGACCGCGGCGATCGGTCGCAGCAGCCCGTCGCCGCCGATCGCGACGACCGTCTCGCCTGCGCGCGCGCAGGCCTCTGCCTCGGCGCGCGCGTGGTCGATGTCGCGTGTCTGCACGGCACGGTGCTCGACGCCGAGCCGCTCGAGCTCGGCCGCGACCAGCGGAAGCCGCTTCAACCCGCGGCCACCACCGGCCGACGGATTGCAAATCACCGCAAAGCGCCTGCTCACGGGCGGCAGTGTATGTACGTCGGGGGCGGCAGCCGTCATCTGCCGAGCACGAGCGAGCGTAGATCGGCGGCGACCTCGATCGGCGTCGCCCCGTCGGCTGCGGCTGCCTCGTCGGCGCTCATCCCCCCGCTGAGCACGAGGGCGCCATCGATGCCGGCGGCGGCCGCAGCGGCGATGTCGGAGTCGACGCGGTCGCCGACCGCCAGCGTCCGGCCGTCGCCCATCCGGTCGAGCGCCGTCAGGAAGAGCTGCGGCTCGGGCTTCCCGACGATCTCGGCGCGCACGCCGGATGCCGCCTCGACGGCCGCCAGGAGCGCGCCGGTCCCGGGCCAGTCGCCGTCCGGCATCGGCAGCGTCGGATCGCGTCCGGTGGCGAGCAGATCCCCGCTGCGACGGGCGGCGAGCGTGGCCGTCCGCAGGTCGTCGTAGCTGATCTCGTCCGTGCCGCTGACGACTACGACCTCCGCACGTGCGGCGAGGTCGGTCCCGTTGAGGACGTGCAGGCCGGCGTCCGCCACGTGCTGGCGCATCACCGCGCGACCGATGACGAACGCCGTCTTGCCCTGGCGCGTCTCGGCCAGCAGGTGCTGCACCGCGCCACCGACCGTGACTACGTCGGCCAGCGACGCCTGGACGCCGAGCCGCCAGAGCTTCGCCACGTGGTCCTCGCCGGGGTGCCAGGAGTTGTTCGTGGCGAAGGAGACCCGCTTGCCCGCCTCGCGCAGCGCGGCGATCGCCTCCGGCGAGCCGGGGACGGGATCGTCGCCGACCCAGACGCAGCCGTCGAGGTCGAGGATGACTTGGTCGTAGCGCTGGAGGAGGGGGGAGAGGATCAAGGCTGGACAACGCATCGTAGAGCCGGATAGCCTTCCCGCCGTGCTAAGCCGACTGACACTGATCCTCACTGCCCTCGCCCTGCTCGCCTTCGCCGGTTGCGGCGACGACGACTCGGGCTCCGACGACGGCGACAAGGCCACGACCGCGGCGCAGACGTGTCGCGACGTCGAGGCCCCTGAGCGAAAGCCGGACGGCGGCGAGAAGAAGCCGACGGAGAAGCTCGACCCGTCCGGCACCTACGACGTCATCTTCGAGACGAGCTGCGGCGACTTCACGGTGCGCCTCGACGTCGAGCAGGCACCGAACACGACGGCGTCCTTCGCGTCGCTCGTCCGCAACGGCTTCTACGACGACACGGTCTTCCACCGGATCGTTCCGGGCTTCGTGATCCAGGGTGGCGATCCCACCGCTTCCGGCACCGGCGGTCCGGGCTACAAGACGCTCGACAAGCCGCCGAGCGACGCGCGCTACACGCAGGGCGTCGTCTCGATGGCGAAGGCGGCGAACGAGCCGGCCGGGACGGCGGGCAGCCAGTTCTACGTCGTCAGTGGCGCCGACGCGGGACTACCGCCTGCGTACGCGATCGTCGGGACCGTCACCGAGGGCCTCGACACCGTCAAGCGGATCGACAAGCTGGGCGACCCGAACAGCGGTGGAGCCGGCGTTCCGCTGCGGCCGGTCGTGGTCGAGCAGGCGACGCTGAGCGAGTCTTAGCCGGCAGCGGCGCGGGCTTGCCTGCGCCGGCCGAAGAACGCGAGCCCGCCGAGCGCCCCGACGACGATCAGCAGCCCGAGCACCAGCCCGCCGAGCGTCCCGACGCCACCGAACGGCAGGGCGACGAGCTTGGCGAGCCCGAAGCCGATCGCCAGCAGCAGGATCACGAGGCCGACGAGGATCAGGATGCCGCGCACCCGTGCCATCGACCCGGCGCTCGGAGCCGGTGCGATCAGCCCCATCAGGCGGAGCATGAACAGCTGCCGTCCCGACGGCGGCGCCTGCCCGAGCTTCTCGACGGCCGCCTTGAGGTCGTCGGGACGGCGCTCGGCGAGCGCCATCGAGGCGTTCATCATCTGGCGCAGCGCGGAGCGCTCCTGCGGGTGGCAGCCGGCGAGCGCCTCGTTGAAGTACTTGCGCGCGGCAACCGAGTCGTAGCGCTCGGCGGCGCGGGCGCCGAGCAGCGCCTTGGCGGCCACGCGGTGCTTGGACTCGCTGAGCAGCTGCTCGTCGGTCCGCTCCTCGAGGATCTGGATCGCCGCGAGCGATCCGACCTGCATCTGCTGCATCTTGGCCTGTCTCTGCTTTGCCACGGTCGGGAGTGTATTCGGCCGTCAACGCCTAGGATCGGCCCGTGTCCGAGCCCGCTGGCCCGCAGGCCTTCTACGTCCCAGACGGGGACGGCTTCCAGGCGACCGAGCTGACGCGCGGGCCGTGGGACCGTGACAGCCAGCACGCGGGGCCGCCGTGTGCGCTGCTCGGCCGAGCGCTCGACGGAGCGGGCGGACTCGCCGGCCAGCTCGTGCGGGTCACCTACGAGATCCTGCGTCCGGTGCCGATCGCGCGTCTCGAGGCGCGCGCCGCGATCGTGCGACCCGGCCGCAGCGTGGAGCTCGTCGAAGGCGAGCTGCTGCACGAGGGGGAGGCAGTGCTGCGTGCGCGGGCTTGGCGCGTGCGGACGGCTGAGCTCGAGATCGACGAGGGTACGCCGGAGCCGGCCGCGCTGGCCGGGCCTGACGAGGGCGAGCGCAAGCCGTTCTTCCCGGTCGAGTGGGACGTCGGCTACCACACCGCGATGGACGTCCGCTTCCTGGAGGGCGGGTTCGTCGAGCCGGGACCGGCGCGTGCCTGGATGCGGATGACGGTGGCGCTGATCGAGGGGGAGGAGCCGCGAGCGCTCGACCGCGTGCTCGTCGCGGCCGACTCCGGCAACGGCGTCAGCGCCCCGCTCGACTACCGCCGCTGGGTGTTCATCAACACCGACCTGACGGTCAACCTGCGGCGGCTGCCGGAGGGGGAGTGGGTCTGCCTCGATGCCGTGAGCTACGCCGACGGGCACGGGATTGGGATGTCCGACTCGATGCTCCACGACCGGCGCGGCATGATCGGCCGTGCCACGCAGGCGCTGCTGATCGCACCGCGTTCCTGACCGTGCTCAGCTCGACCCGTCGAGCCGCGCCTCCTCGAAGTCGAGGTCCTGCTCGACGGCGCGGCGCACCTCGTCGGTGATCCGGCCCTCGTCACGCAACCGGCGCAACACTACGCGCTGGGCGCCGAGTACCTCGCTCATGACGCGCTTGTAGACCTCCGCACGCTCCTCGTAGTCGAACTCGTCGTCATGCTCGTCGCCGCCGATCCGCGAGCTGAAGCGGCGCCGGCGGTAGTCGTAGAGACGGCGGACGCGATCGATCGTGTCGTCGGGCGGCCACTCCTCCTCGGCGAGCTGCTCGACGCGGTCGATCGCCGCGAACGCGATCTCCAGCCGCGCCTCGAGCTCCTCGTCCTCGTCCGAGGTGTCCTCCTCGAGGTGGAGCAGGCGGATAACGAGCGGGAGGGCCAGGCCCTGCAGCACGAGCGTCGCGATGATCACCGAGAAGGTCAGGAAGAGGATCAGGTCGCGCTCGGGGAACGCAGCTCCGGCGTCGGTCTGGAGCGGGATCGCAAGTGCCGCCGCGAGCGACACGGCGCCGCGCATGCCCGACCAGGCGATGATCGTCGTCTCCTTCCAGTCGGCGACGGCGTTCGATCCGCCGATCCGCTCGCGCACGCTGCGCGACACCGCGCTGAGCCCGAACACCCAGGCGACCCGGACGAGGATCACGACGATCGAGATCAGGGCCGCCTGCGCGACCAGCTCACCGCCGTCGCGGGAGTCGAGCTGATCGAGCACCGTGTGCATCTGGAGCCCGACGAGCACGAACAGCAGCGCGTTGAGAAGGAACTGGAGGATCTCCCAGATCGCGTAGAGCTGGAGGCGCGTCGTGTGGGTGGTGAGCTCGGATGCCTGCCAGCCCAGCACGACGCCGACCGTGACCGCCGCGATCACGCCGGAGAGTCCGAGCTCCTCGGCGGGCAGGTAGGCCGCGTAGGCGGTCAGCAGCGAGATCGTGATCTCCGTCGGCGGGTCGTCGAGGCGCCGGCGGACCGCCGCGATCGCCTTGGCCGCGATCACGCCGACGGCGACGCCGCCGACGCCGGTCAGGACGAACTCCGGTCCGGCCTCGATCAACGAGAAGCTGCCGGTCACCACCGCGGCGACGGCGAACTTGTAGGTGACGAGCGCCGTCCAGTCGTTGGTCAGGTTCTCGCCCTCGACGATCGTCACGACCCGCCGCGGCACTCCGAGGCGCCGCAAGATGGTTGCGGGCGCAACTGCATCGGTCGGCGAGACGATCGCGCCGAGCACGAAGGCGACCGGCCAGTCGAGTCCGATCACGTAGTGGGCGACAGCCGCTATCGCCAGCGTGGTGACGATCACCAGGCCGATCGCGAGCATGCCGATCGGCCGCCAGTGCGCGCGCAGCTCGCGCAGGTTCGAGAAGAACGCGGCCGCGTAGAGCAGCGGCGGCAGGAAGACGAGCAGGACGATGTCCGGCTCGAGCTCGATGTCCGGCATGCCCGGCACGAAGCCGATCGCCAGGCCGCCGCAGACCAGGAAGATCGGATACGGGATCCGCACGAGCCGTGCGACGACCGCCAGCGCGGAGACCGCTACGAGCAGTCCGAAGACCACCAGCTCGATGTGCTCGGCGGCAGACGCCGCGATGGGCGGGTCCGCCATCACTCAGCCGAGCCTACTCACGCCCGTAGCCGTCAAATCGCTACGGGTTTACATAATGCACATTATCGAGCATTACGCCACGGCCGGCCAGGTGACTCGGGGGTCCGGGGGCGCGAGCCCCCGGTTCTCATCCGTCCGTGAACGGCTGGATGGGCATGCCGTGGCTCTTCTCGCGCATTCCAAGCTCGTAGGCGGCGTGGCCTGAACACGTCAGGGTGAGTGGCGGATGGCCTGGTCTGGAGACCGTGAGAGTCATGTTCGAGACCGAGCAGTTGACGGTGTTGTGCTCGGATCCGTCGGGGTCGGCGTAGATCCAGCCCACGAAGTCCTTGCGATCGGCGCCCGCTTGGCCCTGGACGGTCAGGTCCTTGCCGGGCAACGTGAACGTGACGGCCGTGGGGCTCTCGGCGACCTCGGTCCTCCGGAAGCTGCCGATGCCGCCGAGGCGGTGACGGACGCCGTCGAGGCTGAGCACGGCGTTGCCGATCCATGGCGTCGTGCGCGAGCCGAGCTTGATCCGGCCCAGACCGGCGTCGAACCAGGCGTCGGGATGGGCCTCGAAGTCGGCGCCGTGCATCCAGATCCAGCGCTCGGCGTGCTGTGCGCCCCAGTTGTGGCCGATCATGCCGCGCCAGCCGTCGAGGTCGATCGTCTCGCTGTCGACCTGGACGCTGCCGCTGAAGCGGGCGTCCGGATACGGGCTGAGCAGCTTCGTGCGCGGCAGCTTGGCCTTGTAGAGGAAGTCGCGTGGCAGATGGAGGAACGGCTGCTCGGCGGACTCGAAGCTGAGGTCCCAAGAGGCCTCGCGTCCCTCTGCCGCAGCCGATCCGGCCACCCGTCCCGGCCCGAGGCGCGCATCGCCGACGTGTATGTAGTGGTCAGGCCCCGAGCCGACGTCCGTCGTGGTCACCTTGACGGCCCACGGCGCCTCGGCACGCGCGTCGAAGCGCGTGAACCAGAGCGACCCCTGCGGCGCCTCGCCGGGCCGCTTGTGAACCGTGTAGCGGATCCACAGCGACACGGGCTCGCTCGGATGGCTCGCCTTCATGTAGAAGCTCTCGTAGTGCCCGGCGTCGAGCGCCAGGCCCGGAAAGCGAGCGCTGCTTCTGAGTGGCTCCCCCATCGCGCCCGCCAGCCTACCTGCATCCGCCGCACCCTCTAGCGTCGTGCTGTGGACGACCGCCGGATCGCACACCTGGATCTCGACGCCTTCTACTTCAGCTGTGAGCTACAGCGGCGTCCGGAGCTGCGCGGAAAGCCGGTCGTGGTCGCGGGTAGCGGTCCTCGAGCCGTCGTCACCACCTCGAGTTACGAGGCACGCCGCTTCGGGATCTTCTCCGCCACGCCGGCGGCGCGGGCGCGTCGGCTCTGTCCCGATGCGATCTTCGTAGCGCCCGACTTCGACTACTACCGCGCGCGCTCGGTCGAGGTGATGGCGATCCTGCGCTCGGAGATCGACCGCGTCGAGCAGATGGGCCTCGACGAGGCATACCTCGACCTGAGCGGCATCGAGCGCTGGCGTGCCGCCGCGCGGCGCGTCAAGACCGCGGTCACCACGGCTACCGGTCTCGGCTGCTCGATCGGCGTCGGCCCGAGCAAGCTCGTCGCCAAGGTCGCGTCGGATGCGGACAAGCCGGACGGCTTTCTCGCTCTGACTACCGCCGAGGCCCGTCAGCGGTTCGCCGATGCGTCGCCCGCGCTGATCCCCGGCATCGGACCGAAGACGGTCGAGCGGCTCGAGGGCCAGGGCATCACGCGACTCGACCAGCTCGCAGCCACGCCCGAGGCGCGACTCGCCGAGCTGTTCGGCGGGCGGCTCGGCCCGCATCTCGCGCGGCTTGCCCGCTTCGAGGATGACCGCTCACTCGAGACGCACAGGGTGCGCAAGTCGGAGTCGCGCGAGACGACGTTCGACCGCGATCTCAACGGGCTCGCCGAGCTCGAACCCGTTCTGGAGCGGCTCTCGCGCCAGCTCTGCGAGGACCTGACCGGCAACGGACGCAGCGGACGGACGATCGGCATCAAGGTGCGCCTCGACGATTTCTCCACCCACACCCGCGCACGCACGGTCGACGCCCCCGCCGCGGACTTCACGACCATCCACGGCGTCGCGCTCGATCTGCTCCGTGCGCTGAACCCTGAGCGGCCGGTGCGACTGCTCGGTGTCAGGGTCGCCGGAATGGAGGAGCGCCGAGACGCGAGTCCCGACGCTCCCCCGCCCGGACAGCTCTCGCTGTCCCTCTAGCGCGTCGACCAGACCACGCCGACGTCGCCGAAGCCCAGCTTCGACTTCGTGGCCGCGGTGAGGTCCCACTCGCGCCCGGCGGCGAACGGCCCGCGGTCGATGACGGGCACCGTGACCGATCGGTTGCCGTAGCGGAAGGTCACCCTCGTCCCGCACGGCAGCGACCGGTGGGCGACACCGAGTCGCCACGGCGTGAGCGCCCCGCCGCAGGCTGTCGAGTTGCCGTAGAGCCCCGGTCCGTACCAGGACGCGTGGGTGCCGCGGTAGACGTGGACGCGAGGCAGACGGTCGCCGGCGCCCGCGGCGCTGCGGTCACCGCCGAAGCGGACGCGCAGCCGGTGGCGACCGATCTCGCGCGGACGCCACGCGGCCTCGAAGCGGCCGCCGCGACGGGTGCGCACGTGGTCGACCGTGTGCCAGCCGCGCCGTGTGCGGAGCTGGACGCGGACGACCCTCCCGCGCAGGCCCGGGCGCATGCGCCCCCGGATGTCGACGCGCTCGCCGACGACGACGTGGCGTGTCGCCCTGCCGCTGACGCGCGCGACGACCACCACGCGCCGTGGCGCGCTTGCGGAGGCGGCGACGGCGCTCGACGCGGGGACCTGGGCGACGGTGCGGTAGGAGGCAGAGCGGCGGGCGCGGATCGCGAAGCGGTAGGAGCCGTCGCCGCGGCTGGTCGTGCGCGCGATCGCTCGATAGCGGCGGCCGAGCAGCGCCCGCTCCAGGACGACTTCCTGGCCGCCCCTGCGCGGCTCGACGCGCCCGGTGAGCACGAGCCGTCGTCCGTGGCGGAGATGCGTGGTCTTGCCGGCACCGTCGATCGCCGGCCGTGCCGTCGGCGCAGCAGCGACAGCTCCCTCGGAAGCCTGAGCGAAGGCGGTGCCGGTCATGGTTGTCATCGCGAGTGCCGCTGCCACGACGAGCAGCGGTCCCCGCACGGGGGCTTTCGAGTTCAAGCGAACCTTTCCCGGCCCCTTGCCTACGGAGTTAGCTGACGGGCTCGCGCTGCTCGGTGCGCTGATGCGCTGAAGAGCTGGCGCTACGGGTGTCCGATCGCCGTGCGATTGGGTCCGATTCGCCCCTGCCAGCGCCTGGGCCATCGGGCCCGGGCGTCTCTTGGCTCTGGGTCCCCCGCCCACCGGTCGCTTCCCAGTGGCTCGGCGAGGCCGAATCTGTTGAACGGTCAGGGTAGGTGCGTCAGCCCACGGGTATGTGAATCACGTCACACACGGGGGCGGAATCCGCACCCCACGCGGTCGCCGCGATACCTTCAGTCCAAGCGCAATCCGAGAGAGGAACTTTTCGATGCAGGGTGATCGACTGAGCGGGCTCGACGCGTCGTTCCTCCACCTGGAGGACGACTCCGCTCACATGCATGTCGCATCAGTGCTCATCTTCGAGGGTGACGCGCCCCGCTACGTCGACATGCTCGACCACATCGAGCGCCGGCTGCATCTCGTGCCGCGCTACCGCCAGCGGTTGGCATTCGTGCCGTTCGGGCAGGGACGGCCGCGCTGGGTCGACGATCCGCACCTGAACCTGCGCTACCACCTGCGCCACGCTGGCCTGCCGGCTCCCGGCACAGAGCAGCAGCTCCAGTCGCTCGCGAGCCGCGTCTTCGCCCAGCCACTCGACCGCGACAAGCCGCTGTGGGAGATATCGCTCGTCGACGGCCTCGAGGGCAACCGCTTCGCGATCCTCGCCAAGACCCATCACGCGCTGGTGGACGGGATCTCGGGCGTGGACATCCTGACCGTCCTCTTCGACACCTCACCGGAGCCGATGGCGCCCGCCGATCCCGGCAGCCCTTGGATCCCACGCCCGACCCCGACCGGCGCCCAGCTGCTCGGCGAGGCCCTGGTCGAGCGCGCGACGATCCCGGCCGAGGTGGGCCGCTCCGCCCGCGCGCTACTGCGCGCGCCACGAGCGATCGCACGCGAGGCGGTCGAGACCGCTGCCGGCCTCGGCGCGATGGCCTGGGCCGGCCTGAATCCGGCGCCGACGACGTCCTACAACCGCCCGATCGGCCCCCACCGGCGCTTCACATGGGTACGGGCCGACCTCGCCGACGTCAAGGCGATCAAGAACGAGCTCGGCGGGACCGTCAACGACGTAGTGCTGACCGTGGTCGCCGGAGCACTTGGGCGCCACATGCGCCGACGCGGCAACCCGACCGAGGGGCTCGAGCTGAAGGCGATGGTGCCGGTCAGCGTGCGAGGTGCCGACCAGGCCGGGGATCTCGGCAACCAGGTCGCGGCGATGATGGCCCCCCTCCCTGTCTGGTGTCAGGACCCCTACGCGCGGCTGCAGATCATGCGCGAGTCGATGGAGCACCTCAAGGAGGGCGGCCAGGCGGTCGGCGCCCAGGCGCTGACCGAGCTGACCGGCTTCGCCTCGCCGACGATCATGGGGCAGGCGGCGCGGTTGATGAGCCGCCAGCGCTTCTTCAACCTTGTGATCACCAACGTGCCAGGACCGCAGATTCCGCTCTATCTCATGGGCCGGCGCGCGCTCGACCCGTTCCCGCTCGTGCCGCTGGCCAAGAATCAGGGGCTCGGCATCGCGATCATGAGCTACGACGGCCGGATGAACTTCGGGCTCGTCGGTGACTACGACGTCATGTACGACATCGACGACCTCGCCGAGGACCTCCAGGCTTCGCTCGCAGAGCTCGCCGCGGCCGCGGCCGTGCCCCATTCGGCAGAGCTCGTTCGCTGACTTTGGTCAGACCGGAGAGTGGCCGATCGGCAGTGCCGGTGCTATAGATCGGTACAGGCGCGTCTCTGGACGCGTCACCCCCGATGCGAGCCAAGGTCCTCGACAACGCACGTGAGCTCGGCCTGGACGTCAAGGTCCAGCGCCTGCCGGGTGCAACGGCTTCGCCCGCCGATGCCGCGAAGGCGGTGGGCTGCGGCCAATCGCGGATCGCTCTCTGCGCCGTGTACGTGGCCGACGGCGATCCAGTCGTCTGCATCGCGGCGGCTGACTGCGTAGTCGATCTCGATCTGCTCGCCGACACGCTCGACGTGGCTGAGATCCGTACCGCGACGGCAAGTGAGACACGCACGGCGACAGGCTTTCCCGCGAGCGGGGTCCCACCGTTCGGGCACGGTCTGCCGGTCGTGTTCGATCGAGCGCTGATGCAGCACGCCACCGTCTGGACGGCCGCTGGGGACGGCTACACGGTCGTCGAGATCGAGTCACAGCAGCTGGTCGGGTGCACCGGGGCGACGGTCGCGCCCGTCACCGCTCCGGCTGCCTGATCCCGCCCAGAGCCCGAACGGGCAGTCCGACGAATCGTAAGATCTCTGTGATGCCCGCTCAGCGACCCGAGCCGCTGCGCTGCGCGCTCGCGCAGATCAACTCGACCGTCGGCGACATCGCCGGCAACGCGAGCCGCATCGCCGGTGCGATCGTCCAGGCCCGCGAGCGAGGCGCGGCGTTGGTCGTCCTTCCAGAGCTGGCGCTGACGGGCTACCCGCCGGAGGATCTGCTGCTGCGCCCGCACTTCCTCGACGACGCAGCCGCGGCGCTCGAGGAGCTCGCCGCGCAGGCGATCGACGTCGTCGCCGTGGTCGGGTTCCCCGAGCGCGCCGACGACGTCTACAACGCAGCTGCCGTGCTCGCCGACGGCAAGGTGCAGGGGATCTACCGAAAGCTGCGGCTGCCGAACTACGGCGTCTTCGACGAGCAGCGCTACTTCCAGGCCGGCACCGCGCCCGCGACCGTCGACGTCAACGGGGCGACGGTCGGCATCACGATCTGCGAGGACATCTGGGAGCCCGGCCCGCCCGCGACGGTCGAGGCGCTCGCCGGCGCCCAGGTGATCGTCAACCTCTCGGCGTCGCCCTACCACCGCGGCAAGGGCCCGCAGCGCGAGCGGATGCTCGGTCAGCGGGCGCGCGACAGCCTCGTCTCGATCCTCTACTGCAACCTCGTCGGAGGCCAGGACGAGCTCGTCTTCGACGGCCACAGCCTCGCCGTCGACCACACCGGTGTGGTCATCGCCCGCGCGCCGCAGTTCGAGGAGTCCATCACCGTCTGCGAGCTCGACCTCGGGACGGCAGTCGGCGCGCGGCTGCGCGACCCCCGCCACCGTGCCGAGATCCGGAAGGCGCGCGAGCGCGGCCAGCTGGGCGTCGAGCGGCTCGGCTCGCTGCGGGCGTCCAGCCGCCCGACGATCCCCGGCTCGGACAAGCTGCCGGCCGTCCGCGCGGAGCGGCTCCCGCCCGAGGAGGAGGTCTACACGGCGCTGACGACCGGCCTGCGCGACTACGTCGACAAGAACGGCTTCAGCGGCGTCGTGCTCGGCCTCTCGGGCGGCATCGACTCGGCGCTCGCGATCCTGGTCGCCGTCGACGCCCTCGGCGCAGAGCGGGTCAAGGCGGCCGTCATGCCCTCCCCCCACTCCTCGACCGACACCCAGGACGACGCCCGAACGATCGCGGCAAGTCTCGGCGTCGAGCTCTACGACCTCGAGATCGCCGACGCGATGGCCGCCTACGACGACCTGCTCGCAGAGGCGTTCGCGGGTCGTGAGCCGGACATCGCCGAGGAGAACCTGCAGGCGCGCATCCGCGGCAACCTCCTGATGGCGCTGTCGAACAAGTTCGGCTGGCTCGTGGTCACGACCGGCAACAAGTCAGAGATGGCGGTCGGCTACTCGACCCTCTATGGAGACATGGCCGGCGGCTTCGCGATCCTCAAGGACGTCTTCAAGGGCTGGGTCTACCGGCTCGTCCGCTGGCGCAACGAGCGTGAGGGGCGCGAGCTGATCCCGACCAGCGTGATCGACCGCGCACCGTCGGCTGAGCTGCGGCCCGATCAGCGCGACGAGGACTCCCTGCCGCCGTACGACCTGCTCGACCCGATCCTCGAGGGGTACATCGAGGAGGATCTCGACGCGGCCGGCCTGATCGCGCGCGGCTACCCCGAGACCGACGTGGAGCGCGTCGTCAAGCTCGTCGACGCAGCCGAGCACAAGCGCCGCCAGGCGCCCCCCGGGGTGCGGATCTCCACCCGTGCGTTCGGGCGCGATCGGCGGCTGCCGATCACCAACCGCTATGGACGCTCGGCGCGAACGCCTAGCCCGCAGGCGCGGGCCGTACCGCGATAGTCACGCGCGAGAGCGCGCAGACACGTCCCTGGTCGTCGGCGAACTCGACGTCCCAGATCCAGCTCGTCCGGCCGCGGTGACGGCGGGTGCCCGTCGCGTGGATCGTCCCGTCGGAAGCCGGGCGCAGGAAGCTCGTGTCGTTGCTTTGGCCAACGGCGATCTCACCGTTGGGGTGCACGACCATGAACGTGGCGACCGAGGCCATCGTCTCGGCCATCGCTGCGTAGGCGCCGCCGTGCACGATCCCGAACGGCTGGCGGACCGCGTCGGTGACCTCGAAGCGGCCGACGATCTGGTTCTCGTCGAACTCGCCGATCTCGAAGCCGAGCGTGTCGTTGAGCGTCCGCTCGACAGACGGGGCGATGGGTGCGTCGTCAGGCACGACCGGCAGGCTATCGTTCCGCAGCGCATGGCCACCTACGACCAGCTGTCGGCGCAGCAGCGGGCGATCGTCGACCTCGTTCTCAAGCGCGGTCAGAGCTACGACCAGCTTGCCGACACCCTCGGAATGCCCGTCACCCGGGTACGCGAGCTGGCCCAGGAGGCGCTCAGCAGCCTCGCACCCGTCAGCGCCGAGAAGGTCGACGCCGGTTGGCGCGCACAGATCGCCGACTACCTGCTCAACCAGCAGGAGCCGACCGAGGCCGCGTCGACACGTGGGCATCTGCGCCGCTCGGAGGCGGCCCGTGCCTGGTCGAGCTCGGTGCTCGACTCGCTGTCGCACCTCTACGCGAACGGCAGCATGCCGACGATCCCGTCTGGCGACGACGGCCCGGAGCCTGTGAGCGCCGCGCCGACGAAGGCCCCGCCACGTGAGCGAGCTCCGCTCGGCGACGACGTGATCCGTCGCCGGCGGCTGATCGGTGCGGCCGGCGCGGCGATCCTGTTGCTGTTCGTCCTGCTGATCTGGCCTTTGGGGCTGCTCACCGGGGGCGACGACGGCGATGGCGACGACACTCCCTCAGCCGCCGACCAGCAGGCCCAGCAGGACTTCGAGATCGTCGGCCAGGTGCGGCTCAAGCCCCAGCCCGGCCAGAACGGCGACGGGCTCGTGATCATCACCGACACCGACGGCAAGCCCGAGATCAACATCCAGGCGGCGCTCAACCCGACCGGGCAGAACGAGGCCTACGAGGTCTGGCTCTACAACTCGAACGAGGACGCCAGGTCGCTCGGTGCCCAGGTGACCGACGACCAGGGTCGCTTCGCCGGTCGCCGGCGGCTACCGGCCAACTGGCGCGACTACGAGTTCATCGACATCTCGCGCGAGCCGGTCGACCGCGACGCGGCGCACTCCGCCGAGTCGGTCCTGCGGGCGGCGGTCGCCGACATCCGCCGGCCGCGCGGCAGCGCCCAGCAACAGCAGCAGTAGTAGCGAACCGGGGGCTCGCGCCCCGGACCCCCGAGGCACCTGGCCGGCCGTGGCTGGCTCTAGGGCAGCAGCTTGCCGGGGTTCATGATCCCGGCCGGGTCCACGCGCTCCTTGACGGCGCGCAGCACCTCGACGCCGAGCCCGCCGACCTCGGCCGGCAGCCACTCGCGGTGGTCGGCGCCGACCGCGTGGTGGTGGGTGATCGTCCCGCCGGCCGCCACGATCGCGTCACAGGCCGCGCGCTTGGCGGCCCGCCACTGCTCGAGCTCGGCTCCTCGCTCTTGGCGCGCGATGAACGTGAAGTAGAGCGACGCACCGGAGCGGTAGAGATGCGAGACGTGACACATGACCGCCGGCTGCGTGCCGCGTTCGGCGAGCGTGGCGCGCAGGGCGCCGCCGACGGCGTCGTAGAGCGTCCCCAGGTTGCTCCAGGTGGTCGCGGTCTCGAGCGTCTCGACCATCACGCCGCGATCCATCAGCTCGTCGCGCAGATACGGAGCGGAGAACCGGTTGCGCAGCCACGAGCGGCCGGGGCGCGTCCCGAGCGACACGGCGCCGCCGGCGCGCAGGATCTCCGCTGCCCTCCCCCGCCTTGCGCCGACGTCGTCCGGCGTTCCCTCGAAGCCAGTGAAGGCGATGCAGCCGTGCTCATGCCCGAAGACGCGCAGGTAGGTCCTCCCGATCCGCTCGGCGAGGCCGCCGCGCGAGCCGAGCGCCATCGTCAGGCGCGTCTCGTCCTCGTCGGAGAGGCGGCCGACGTCCGGCGAGGCCCCCGACTGCTCCATCAAGCGGAACGCCTCTACGCCGGCGTCGAAGCCCTCGAACGACCATGCCTCGTAGCGACGAGCCTCCGGGAGGGGGCGCACGCGCAAGGTCGCGGACGTAATCACCCCTAGCGTGCCCTCCGAGCCCACCACCAGCTCGCGCAGCGACGGCCCTGCGGCGCTCGCGGGCGCATCGAGCGTCGCCAGCTCGCCGGCGGGCGTCGCGCATCGGACCGCCTCGACGAGCTCGTCGATTCGCCCGTAGCCAGTCGACGCTTGACCGGCCGACCGCGCCGCGACCCACCCGCCGACCGTCGAATACTCGAACGACTGCGGGTAGTGACCGAGCGTGATGCCGCGCGCGCCGAGCTGACGCTCCAGCTCAGGGCCGAAGACGCCCGGGTCGACGGTCGCGGTCAGCGAGCGCTCGTCGACGTCGCGCAGTGCCGCCAGACGGCTGAGGTCGAGCGACACGACGGCGCCATGGTCGCCGCGATCGGCGTTCACTCCACCGACGACGCTCGTTCCACCGCCGAACGGGACCACGGCGATGCCGTGCGCGCCACACAGCCTCAAGATCTCGGTGACCTGCTCCCTCGTCGAGGGCAGGACCACGGCGTCGGGCGCACTGCCGATCGCCCCGGAGCGCAGGCGCAGCAGGTCTGGGTAGCTGCGCCCGGCCGAATGCGTTACGCGGGCGTTGCGATCGTCTACGACGCCGTCCTCGCCGACCGCCGCGACGAGCGCCCGCCGCCGATCGCCGCCGATCTGCGCGGCAGGCAGATCGACCTGCTCGAGCGGAACGCGCTCGCCGCGCTCGCCGCCCTCCAGCCCGAGCTCGTCGCGCAGCAGCTCGATCGCGGGCGGCGGCAGCTCGATGGCATCCTCGTCGCGTCCCCAGCCCCACCAGCGCACTAGTCGGCCCCCTCGCCCACTAGCTGCTCGAGACCGTCCAGGGCGCCCTCGAGCGTCTTGCGCGTCGCGCGGCGCATCTGGAGCCCCCCGAGGCGAGAGAAGCCGCGCAGCCCGAGTCGTGTGGCGATCGTGACCGCCGTGGATCGCTCGCCGGCCGGCTCGAGCTCGATCTCCGTCACCGACTCCGTCAGGATCCGCTCGAACGGCGACTCGGCGACCTCGTGGCGCCAGCTGCGCCGGTGCGGGTGTTGCTCCTCCAGCAGCGTGTAGTCGGCGCGCAGCGTCCGGTCGCCCTGGCCAGAGGACATGACCGTCGTCCAGGCATTCGTCTGTGCCTCCTCGACGCGCTGCACCCGTGGCCACCACTCGACGAGCCGCTCCGGGTTGGCGATCACGTTCCAGACGCGCTCGGGTGGCGCTGAGACGGTGCGCTTGCGCGTGACTGTCGGCATCGTCGACGGCGGGACGGGCCGGTGCCCTACTTCGCGATCTTGCGCAGGTCTCGGATCAGCAGCAGGTGCTTGAGGTGCGAGGCGATCGCGGCGAGGTTCTCGAGCGTCTCGACCGCCTCCTTGCGCCGTTCGGGATTGCGCGAGCGCAGGGCTGGCGCAAGGATCTGCTCGAGCAGTGCTGCCTCACGGTCGGCCGAGGTGCGAAAGACACGCAGGTTGCGGCCGCCGACGCCGTAGCGCTTGAGCTCGGTCACGGCACGCACGATCTCGCGGTCCGTCTCGTCGTAGAGGTTCTCGCCGTCGCGCTTCTCGCCGTGGATCACGCCGTACTCCTCGAGCTCCTTGACGAGTGAAGGGTCGGCGCCGGTCTCGTCGAGCACCTCGTCGAGCCGGTAGAGCGACTCGGCGGGTCCGGATACCGTCGCCCGCCGCAGAGATTTGGGGTCGGGCGCGTCCGGCTTGCGGATCTCGCCGTCAGCCCGTCCTGATGCGAGCTCCTGCCGGATTACCCGCAACGGCAGGAACTCGTCGCGTTGCAGGCGCAGGATCGTCCTCAGCCGCGTCACATCACCCGGGGTGAAGAGTCGATAGCCACCCGCCGTCCGTCGCGGCGTAAGTAGCTTTTGATCCTCGAGATAGCGGATCTTCGAGATCGAGATGTCGGGGAACTCGCGCTCGAGCGTCTTGCACACGGCGCCGATCGTGAGCGACTTGCCTTGGATCGGCTCGGTGGGTGCGGAAGTAGTGTCGGTGGCCGCCATCAACGCTCCAGGTAGGTGAGCTTGTATTTGCCGACCTGCAGCTCGTCGCCGTTGGTCAGGCGGTGGGACTCGATGCGGTGCCGGTTGACGTAGGTGCCGTTGAGCGAGCCGAGGTCGTCGACGTACATGCCATCGCGGCGCCGCACCAGCAGCGCGTGGTTGCGCGAGACGGTGACGTCGTCGAGGAACACCTCTGCGTCGGGGCTGCGGCCGATCCGCATCTGCTCCCCCGCGAGCTCGAACACCTCGCCGGCACGCCCCCCACCCGAGCGGATCGCCAGCGTCGCCCCCTCGGCCACGACCTCCTCGAGATCGACCGGCTTGATCTCACCGGTCTCGTCGAGCTGGTAGGCGGCGGTGGTGTCGCCCTCGCCCTTCTCAGTTGCCTCGGCGAGGAACGCACCGCACTTCTGGCAGTAGTTCGCCCCGTCGGGGTTGGCGAAGCCGCACTCGGGGCAGTGCATCGCCTGCTCCTACTGGTCGCCGGCCTCGGGCGACGCCTTGCCCGCCAGGATGTCCGTCAGCTGCTGGACGTCGGCCCCGCTGAGCGCCGACTCGCCCTGCTCGTGCTTCTTGCGCAGCCGGTTGACCAGCTCCGCGCGCAGGATGTCGATTCTCCCGTGGAGGATCCTGCGCTCATATGAGACCTCCTGCTCCTTCTCGGTGAGCTCACCGATCAGGTCCTTGAGCTCCTGATCCGAAAGCGCTCCGAGATCGGGGAAGGTGTCGTCCATTCGCTCGTCCGCCGTTCCTATCGTGGGCCGGGACGGCGAGTATAGAGCGAGGTGTCAAGTCGAGCTTGAGGGTCGGTTGCGCGCTTGCAGGAAGCGCCAGCCGTCGCGGAAGTAGATCGCCGTCGCCCAGAGAGTCAGGACGATGCCGAGGTAGAGCGACGCCTCGGCGACCCAGCTGTCGACCAGCAGCGTCAGGAACAGCGCGAACATCACCGGCCAGACCGCCCAGCGGCCGACCATGTTGATGTTGAGGTCCATCCCCAGCTTGAGCGCGACCTGCGAGAAGACGAGCATCACCACCTCGCGCGCGATCAGGATCGCCAGCGCCCAGCGCGGCAGCAGCTCGAAGTCCCAGCAGACGACGACCCCTGCGATCACCAGCGCACGGTCCGTCAGGGGATCCAGCAGAGCGCCGAGGCGGCTGTACTGGCCGGTCAGCCGCGCGGCGAGCCCGTCGAGCTGGTCGCCGATCGCGATCGCCCAGTAGAGCAGCGCGATTTCCCAGCCGCGGCCGTCGTCGGAGCCGAGCGCTACGACGAGGAAGACCGGCAGCAGCGCGATCCGCACGTAGGTGATCGCGTTCGGGACCGTCCAAGGGCGCAGCGGCTGCCCCTTGACCGTCTCCGCCGGCGGACCCCCCGAGCGGTCCATGCCGAGCAGGCGCCTCGTGCTCAGGGGAGCTCGCGCCACAGCTCCACGGCGGCGTCGGACGCCCCCTCGAGCGGCAAGGCTCGCCTCTCCTGCCCGCGCCGCAGCTGGGCCTCTACCTCGCCGGCCTCGACGCCCTTGCGGCCGACGGTCAGCCGGAGCGGGCAGCCCAGCAGCTCGGCGTCGGCGAACTTCTCTCCCGGGCTCGCGGCGCGATCGTCGTAGAGCACCTCGAGCCCCGTCGCGGCGAGCTGCTCGTAGAGGTCGTCGGCGACCGTACGGGCCTCCTCTCCCTCCTTGCCGAGGGTGACCAGGTGGATGTCGAACGGCGACAGCGCACGCGGCCAGGAGATGCCCTGCTCGTCGCCGTACTGCTCGACGGCCGCCGCGACGATGCGCGCCGGGCCGATGCCGTAGGAGCCCGTCCAGATCGCATGCTCCTTGCCGCTCTCGTCGAGGAAGGTCGCGCCGAGCGGCTCGGAGTAGCGGGTGCCGAGCTTGAAGATGTTGCCCACCTCGATGGCCGGCTCGATCCTGATCGTGCCGCCGTTCGGACACGTGTCTCCGGCGACGACGGAGCGCACGTCGCCCCAGTTGACCTCGAAGTCGCGCTCGGGCTCGACGCCGCGCAGATGCCTGTCCGGCTCGTTCGCGCCGGCGATCAGGCCGCTCAGCCCACGCAGGGCCTCGTCCGCGAGCACCGGCACACGCGCCCCGACCGGCCCGATGAAGCCCGGCGGGGCGACGAAGGTCGAGCGGATCTCCTCCTCGCTGGCCTGCCGGAACGGGGCACCGAGGCGGTTCTGGAGCTTGATCTCGTTGAGCCGGTGATCGCCGCGGACGATCACCAGGAGCGGCCGGCCGTCGTCGCGGATCACGGGCAGCGCCTTGATCAACGCGCCCTGCGGGACGCTCAACGCCCGAGCGACGTCCTCGATCGAGGAGGCGCCAGGCGTGTCGACGGGCTCCGGAGCGTCGAGTGGGCCAGGCCACCCGTCGACGGCCTGCGGCGTCGCGGTGGCGACCTCGACGTTCGCCGCGTAGCCCGCGTCCGAGAGCGCGACCTCGTTCTCCCCCGCGGCGCACGGCGCCATGTACTCGTGCGCGCCGACCCCGCCCATCATCCCGACGTCGGACTCGACGCGGTACCACTCGAGACCCGTGCGGTCGAAGATCCTGTCGTAGGCCGCGATGCCGAGCGCGTACGAGCGGTCGAGGCCCTCCGCGTCACGATCGAACGAGTAGGCGTCCTTCATGATGAACTCGCGCGTGCGCAGCACCCCGGCGCGCGGGCGCGGCTCGTCGCGCTCCTTGATCTGGAACTGGTAGAGCATCAGCGGCAGGTCGCGGTAGGAGCGCACCTCGCGCGCCATGTGGAAGGTCAACGCCTCCTCATGGGTCATGGCGAGCACCAGGTCCGCGCCCTTGCGGTCCTCGAGCTTGAACAGCTCGTCGATCTCGTAGCGGCCGGTCTTGCGCCATGGCTCGGCGGGCTGCAAGACCGGCATCAGCAGCTCCTGGCCGCCGATCGCGTCCATCTCCTCGCGGATGATCTGCTCGGTCCGGCGGTGCGCGCGCCAGCCGGCTGGCAGGTAGGTCCACATGCCCGCCCCGAGCTGGCGGACGAGGCCCGCGCGCACGAGCAGGCGGTGCGAGATCGCCTCGGCGTCCGCCGGCGCCTCCTTCTCTGTCGGCAGCAGGTACCGGCTCTGGCGCGTCATCGCGGCGAGTCTATTCGCGCACCGCACGATCCCGCCGCCTGGCGGGTGTTCCTATCCCAGCCGCTCAACAACTGTTCCGAACTGCCGATATCCCAAGTACGCGCTGGCCCGCGCCGTAGACGCATGAAGAGACTCGCACTGACACCGGGAAGACTCCTGATCGCCGTCCTGGCGGGCGCGTGGATGGCGTTCTTCCTGCATACCGTCGGTTTGCTCGGCTCCGCCGGAGACCCGCTCTACGACACCTGGCTCTACGGCAGCCTCCTGCTGGCTGCGGTCCTCATGTGTGCCGCGCGTGCGATCACGTTCCCGGAGGAGCGGATCTCGTGGACCCTGATGGCGGTCGGCATCGCGGCGTGGACCGCCGGCGACATGTACTGGACGATCGAGCTCGTCGAGCGGCCCTCGGTGCCCGTCCCCTCGCTCTCCGACTTCCTCTACCTCGTCTTCTACCCGCTCGCCTACGCGACGCTCGTCACCCTCGTCCGCCGTGTCGCGAACCTCGGACGTCGCGATCTCTGGCTCGACGGCATCATCGGTGCCTCGACCGCGGCAGCTGTGGCCATCGCCATCTCGCTGCCGGCGTTCGAGACGAGTGGCGGCGACACGATCGAGATCGCCACCAACCTCGCCTATCCGGCGCTCGACGTCGTCCTGCTCGTCTTCGTGATGCTCGTCTTCGGACTGTCGGGCTGGCGCCCGGGACGACGCTGGACGTTGATCGGCGTCGGCCTGGTGGCGATGGCGCTGACCGACGGGCTCTACCTCGTCCAGACGGCGAAGGGCAGCTATGTCGAGGGCGGCCTGATCGACGCGGGCTGGCCTGCCGCGGCCCTGCTCGTGGGGCTTGCCGCCTGGCAGGAGCCCAAGACGACGCTCGCCCCCGCCGGGATGGATCGGCGCCTGGTCGTCGTCCCCGTCTCGTGTGGCTTCGTCTCGCTGCTGATCGTGTCGGTCGGCGTCTTCGGCAACCTCGCCGACAAGGCCGTCATGCCCGCGCTCGTCTCGCTGTTGCTCGTCACCGTCCGGATGGGCATGGCGTTCCGCGAGGGTCAGCGCAACCTGCTGTCGAACCAACGCGACGCGCTCACGGACGGGCTCACCGGCCTGCCCAACCGGCGCGCGCTGGTCGCCGACCTCGCTTGCGCCACCTCGCGCGCGACGGCCGAGCAGCCGTGGGTGTGCATCCTGCTCGACCTCGACGGCTTCAAGGCCTACAACGACGCCTTCGGCCATCCCGCCGGAGACGATCTGCTCAGCCGGCTCGGTCAGCGGCTCGAGGAGATGCCTTCGCAGAAGGGCACCGCCTACCGCCTCGGCGGGGACGAGTTCTGCGTGCTCGACGTCTGCGAGCGGGGCGACGTCCGCGACCTCGTCGCCGAGGCACGAGCCGCACTGTCGGAATCCGGCGAGGCCTTCGACGTCACCAGCTCGGCCGGCTGGGTGGTCATCCCCGACGATGCGAGCGACCCCTCCGACGTGCTCCAGATGGCCGACCGGCGCATGTACGCCGACAAGGGCCGGCGGGGATCCTCGGCGGGGCATCAGTCGCGTGCGGTGCTGCTGCGGATCCTGCGCGAGCGCGAGCCCGAGATGCAGGAGCACCTCGTCGGCGTCGGCGAGCTCGCCGTCGCGGTCGGCCGCGAGCTCGGCATGACCGGCGAGGAGCTCGACGAGGTAGCCCGCGCGGCGGAGCTGCACGACGTCGGCAAGATCGCTATCCCGGAGGAGATCCTTCACAAGCCGGGCGCGCTGAACGTCGAAGAGTGGGCGTTCATCAAGCGCCACACCGTCATCGGCGAGCGGATCCTCTCGGCGGCACCCGCGCTGCGGCCGGTGGCACGGCTCGTGCGGTCCACGCACGAGCGCTATGACGGCAGCGGCTACCCCGATGGCCTCTCCGGCGACGACATACCGCTCGGCGCTCGCATCGTCGCTGTGTGCGATGCCTACGAGGCGATGGTCAACGAACGGCCGTACCGACCGGCTCTGACTCCTGAGACGGCCGTCCGAGAGCTACGCCGTGCCGCGGGCGCGCAGTTCGACCCAAAGGTCGTCGACGTCTTCACCCGCGCGCTGGATCAGCGCGTGCCCGAGCCGCTCAAGCACGTGTGAAGCGGCGTCCCGCTGTCGGGGACGCCTCCTCGTCGAGCGAGACGACCTTGCGCTCGACGTTCTTCGACGGAGCCATCGGCAGCTCGGTGCCGTTGCTCATCGCCTCGGCCGCTGCCGCTTTAGCCTCCAGTGCGGCGAGGCGCTCGGGCGTCAGCTCGCCGGCGTTCTCCTCCTCGATGCGCTCGAGCCACTCGGCGCCGGCGGCGGCCTCGTCGCTGTCGAAGACGGTCCGGCCGGCCTCGAGCGAGCGGTTGATCTCGGCGAACAGCTCGTCGACGAGCCGCTCCTGTGGGACCTTCCGCAGCGGCTTGCCGTGGGCGAAGATCAGCCCCTCGTTCTTGGCGCCGGTGATCCCGAAGTCTGCATGTGCCGCCTCGCCGAGCCCGTTTACAGCGCAACCGAGGACCGCGACCTCGATCGGCTCGACGTAGCCCTCGAGCCGCTGCTCGATGTCGTTGACGACGGTGTCCATGTCGAACTGGAGCCGGCCGCAGGTCGGACAGGCGATCAGGACGGGCCCGCGCTCGCGCAGCTTGAGCGCCTTGAGGATCTCCCAGCCGACCTTGACCTCCTCCTCCGCGTGGAAGGTGGAGAGCGAGATGCGGATTGTGTCCCCCACGCCGTCTGCGAGCAGCGTGCCGAGCCCGACGGCGGACTTCAGCGATCCCGACCACTTGGTCCCGGCCTCGGTAATGCCGAGGTGCAGCGGGTAGTCGATCCGCTCGGACAGGAGGCGGTTGGAGGCGATCGTGTTCGGGACGCTCGTCGACTTGATCGACACCTTGAAGTTGTCGAAGTCGAGGCTCTCCATCAGGTCGACGAACTCGACGGCCGCCTGCACGAGCGCCTCGACCGAGCTCTCGCGCTCGAGCTCGTGGAGGTGCTTGGGCAGCGAGCCGGAGTTGACGCCGATCCGCATCGGCGTGCCGTGCTCGTTCGCCTTCGCGACGACCTCGGCGACCTTCTCGGGACCGCCGATGTTGCCGGGGTTGAGCCGCACGCAGTGGGCGCCCGCCTCGATCGCCTTCAGCGCCAGCGTGTGGTTGAAGTGGATGTCCGCGATCACCGGGATCGGCGACTCCTTGACGATCCGCCTCAGCGCGTCCACGTCCTTCTCGCGCGGCACCGCGCAGCGGACGAGATCCCCGCCGGCGTCGGCGATCGCATGGATCTGCTTCATCGTGGCGTCGAAGTCGGCGGTCTCAGTCTTCGTCATCGACTGGACCGCGACGGGGGCCCCGCCCCCGATCTTCACGCCCCCGACATCTATCTGGCGCTTGGAGGGCACATGTACAGACTACCTGCCGCAGATCGGTGGATGGATGCGGGAGACGCCGGCGAAAGATCTCCACCGGCGTCCCACGTCCGTAGGCGTCTTACAACGCCTGCCCAACTCTCGACTATCAGTCGATGCCGTTCGGCGGGTAGATCGCAAAGACGTTCGAGAGCGCCAGCGATCCCGTCTGTACAGCGGTGTTGGTGCCTGCTGGCGACGGTAGCCCCGCCTGTGCGTTCACCAGTGCGGTGACCAACAGGTTGAGACTCAGGAGGTCGCAGTTCCTCGCTACGGGAGCCGCAAACGAGTTGTCGACCAGCGCCAGGTTGTTGACGAAGAATGCGGCGGGCGCATTCGGATTTGGCGCTGGTGTGCCCGGCGAGCCGCTGATCGGCTGGTTAGGCGGCGGTGGTGCCGTCGTGCCGGTTGTCAGGTTCAGGCTGATGGGGTCGTTGTCTGCGCCGATGTAGCAGTTGCTGTTGAGCAGCACGTTATGCAGCTGTACCTTCAGCGGAACGCCGATTGGCGGATTGGGATTGGTAACCGGACCGGCAAGCTCTGGCTCGGCGTAGATCTGCAGCAGGTTGAGCGGGTAGATGAAGCGGAGCCAGTCAAGACCCGTGATGCCAATCAGCCCGCCGGGAATGCGCTGAAGCCCGGAGTCCAAATTACTGTATAGGACCTGAGGCGTGCTGCCCGTCGCAATCGTAAGCTTAAGCGGCTCTTCGATCGGCGTGTCCTTGGTGCCCATCTGCAGGTGTCCACCGGTGATATTCGTTACGACACACTGCACAATCGCACTATTGACGGTCTTGTCGGGACAGCTCGCGAACGCCTCGTAGCCGGTAGCCGGGGCGGCCATCGACGAAGCGGGAGCGAGCAGTGCCACGACGCTGGCCGCAAGAACGGCCACGCGTATTGACGACTTCATACTACCCCCCTGTAATTGGTTTGCTTGGTGCTCGACAGGGCGCCGAGCCGGCGGCTCTCCTTGGAGCCGCTGCCGACTATAACCGCACATCAGTCGAAGGGAAACCGCCTATATGCATGTCAGCTAGAGCCGATTGCGCCGACGCCGAAACGCCACTCGCCGCCCTCCCGCCGGAGCTTGATCTTCCCAGCGCTTCCGCCGAACGCGACCGTGACGGTCGCGACCAGACCGTCGATCTGTACGTCCCGCACGGTCGCTCCCAGCGTGCGCTCGAGAACTCCACTTTGTGCGGCAGCATTCAGGAAACTCGAAAGACTCTTCTCACACGACCGTGCTGCGGGCGCGTCAGCGCTCCCCCCAGGCACCTGCGCCGCTATTTGTGCGCGTGCCGCCTCGGTCATCACAGAGCACACTCCGGCCGCGTCGCTTCCCGCTAGGTCGCGGTACATACCCTCCACGGTCTCCGTAATGGTGCTCTCTTGGCTCTTGGCCTTCGTGTCGGCGGTGGGTGATCCACGACCGTCAGCCTCACCCCGCCGATCGGTGCCGTCGCCGTCTGTCGTCCCCGTCGTCGGCGTGGTCTCCTCACGAGCGTCCTCGCCCGCGGACGTCGCCGGCGGTTGTGCCGGGGTCGAGTCCCGGCCCGAGTCGCCGCAGCCGGCACCTACGCAAAGAGCGATCGTCACCAGACCTGTCAGCAAGCCCAACCTACGAGTTGCCGTGGTACTTCTTCGCATGTAGATCTCCCCCTGTGAGTGGTGCGTTGGCCAGCGTGCTCAGCGGACTCTAAAGCCCTCGTTCTGCAATCGGTCGATGTCGTTCGTCAACCCCAGCACGAACAGGCCGATCACCAGCATGAAGCCGACGATTCCCGCCCGCTCCATGACCCAGATGGGGATGGGACGCCCGCGGACCTTCTCTGCGATCGCCCAGAAGATGTGACCGCCGTCCAGTGGGAGGAAGGGAAAGAGGTTGATGATCGCCAGAGAGAGTGAGATCACGGCGAGGATGCCGATGACGTTCGCGAACTCGGTGAGGATCGTCTGGCGTGTGAACTCGTACGAGCCGACGACGCCGGAGATCTCCTTGCGGTCCTCGGCATCGAAGAGCCGCGCCGGGAAGGTCACCGTTTGCTCCGTGATAAACCAAAAGCGGTCCGCGGCAGTCGTCGCCGCCTCCCCTAAGGGCAGCGTCTCGCGTGGGCCATCGAAGGCATACGAGAACCCAAGCCGCGTGCGCTTCTCATCTGGATCGTAGATCGGCGCGATCTTCTCCTCGACGCGCGTGCCGTCCCGCTCAACCATGAGCGTCACTGGCTGTGCTGCCTCGCAACCGTCGGTCGGCGGTCGCTCGGAACATTTGTGCCGAGCTATCTGCTCCGAGAGCTCGCGCGGCGAACCACGAACGCCATCGACGGCGAGGATCCGGTCGCCCGGCTCGAGCACACCGGCCGCCGGGTAGCCCTTCTGAATCACACCGATCCGACCGGTGGTGGTCTCCCCACCGATCGCCCAGAAGAAGACGAACAGGAGCAGTAATGCAACGATTAGGTTCACGGCCGGACCGGCCGCGATCACCGCAATCCGCTTCCACACCGGCTGTGCGTGATACGCACGGTCGCGAACCTCGTCCGGGAGGTCCTCGGACGGGTTCATCCCGCTGATCCGCACATAGCCGCCAAGCGGGATCGCCCCGATCGCGTACTCGGTCTCCCCCACCTGTCTTCGGGCCAGCGTCGGCGGGAAGAACAGCGAGAACTTCTCGACCCGCATCCCGACCCACTTCGCGACCGAGAAGTGGCCCAGCTCGTGCAGGATGACGAGCAGGGCGAAGCCGACGAAGGCCAGCACCCAGCTCATGCGCGCACCGTCTGGCAGAGCTCGCGCGCTCGCTCGCGGGCCTCGGAATCGGCTCCATAGAGATCCGAGAAGTGGCGTACGGGCCTTGCCGGGAGCTCCGCGAGCGTGCGCTCGATCACGTCGGCTATGCCGAGGAAGGCCAGCTCGTCCTGGAGGAAGGCGTGGACAGCGATCTCGTTGGCGGCGTTCAGCACGCACGGTCCGGTGCCGCCGGCCGCGGCCGCCTCGCGCGCGAGCCGCAGGCAGGCGAACGTCTCCTCGTCCGGCTCCTCGAACGTCAGGCTCCCGAGTGCGGCGAGGTCGAGCTGGTCGATGGGCAAGTCAGCCCGCTCGGGATGGTTCAACGCGAAGGAGATCGGCACGCGCATGTCCGGGTAGCCCAGATGAGCGAGCGACGCCCCGTCGTTCAGATGGACGAGCGAGTGGACGATCGACTGCGGGTGGACGACGACGCCGATCCGCTCGTACGGCACGCCGAAGAGATGGTGGGCCTCGATCAGCTCGAGCCCCTTGTTCATCAGCGTCGCCGAGTCGATCGTGATCTTGCCGCCCATGTCCCAGGTCGGATGCGCGAGCGCCTGCTCACGGGTCACCGATTGGAGATCCCCGCGGCCCATTCCCCTGAACGGTCCGCCCGACGCCGTCAGCACGAGCTTCTCGACGGCACCGACCGGCTCGCCGGCGATCAGCTGGTGGAGGGCCGAGTGCTCGGAGTCGACCGGCAGGATCTGCGCCCCTGTGGCCTCGGCCAGCGCCATCACCAGCTCGCCGCCGACGACGAGGCTCTCCTTGTTTGCAAGCGCGAGGTCGATCCCCTCGCCGAGAGCCGCGACCGTCGGGCCCAGGCCGGCCGACCCGACGAGCGCGTTCAAGACGAGATCGCACTCCGTGTCGACGATCAGCTCGACGAGCCCCTCGGGACCTGCCAGCACGCGACCGTCGGTCCAGCGCTCGGCTGCGCGTGCCGCCGCGTCGGGGTCGGCCAGCGCGATCCGGTCGACCCCGTGCTCGACGGCCTGGGCCACGAGCGGGTCGACGCTCGCTCCAGCCGCCAGCCCAACGACCTCCAGCGAGTCGCTGCGAGAGATGACGTCGAGGGCCTGCGTGCCGATCGAGCCGGTCGAGCCGGCGATCACGATCCTGCGCATTGGCTCCAGTCTAGGAGGACGCGGGAACGGCGGCGGCGATCCTCAGCAGGAGCTGGGCACGCACCAGGGCGGGCTCCAGGTCAGCGGTGTGAGCATCCGCATACAGCTCGAGCACGTAGGTCCGATCGCCGGCCCGTGCCGCGAGCAGGAGCGCCGAGCTGAAGCCGAGGTCGCGCAGCAGTCCCCGCTCGGCATCGTCGGAGGCTGCGTCGTCGATGCGCACGACGAACGCGCCGCTGCCGCTTTCGACCAGCGCCGCGGTCTCGGGGTAGTCGCCGAGCGGGTAGACGCTGTGCTCGAGCTCGACCCGCGTTCCGTGCAGCCGGCTGGCGCGGTCGTCGGCGGTCGAGACGGTCAGCAGCTCGTCGTCGCCTCGCGTCCACGTCGAGATTGCCCAGGCGGCGGCGTTCAACGCCCCGGAGAAGGCGCCCGCCACCGCCTCGATCCGGTCGAGCGCAGGACGGCCTCGCAGGTCCGCGTCGAGAATCACGAGCAGCTCCGCGGAAGCCTGCTCGAGCCGCGCGTCGTCCGACCGGCCTCCAGTCCGGCGCGGGCCCGCGAGCGCGTCGGAGAGCGAGTCGGGGTCGGCGGTGCAGAGGCGCCCACCACCGCGGCGCTTGGCCGTGTACTGGGCGTTGTCGGCTGCCCGGAGAAGCTCGGCGGCCGTCATGCCGGGGACCGCGGCCGCGGCACCGAAGGAGAGCGACAGCGGGATCTCGCCGCCCGCCGCAAGCGTCGAGAGCGCGGCCGCCGCGATATCGCTCGCGGTCCGGTGGTCGCAGCCCTCGAGCAGGACGCAGAACTCGTCCCCGGCCAGCCGGGCGACGAATGCGGCGCTGATCGGAGCGGACGCCGCGACGAGGGCCTCGCCGACACGGCAGATGGCCCGATCTCCGACGTAGTGGCCGTGAGTGTCGTTGATGTCCTTGAGGCGATCCACGTCGCACAGCAGCAGCGTCACCGGGCCACGCGAAGGCGACGACGGGCTCGTGACCACCTCGAGCCGCTCCTCGATCGCCCGCCGGTTGGCGAGTCCGGTCAGCGGGTCCTCGTAGGCGAGGCGCGACACTCGCGTGTAACGCTCGGCGCGCGAGAGGACGAGTCCGAGGCGGTCGGCGATGGCCTGCAGGAAGCGCTCGTCGCCGGCGTCGAAGCGGCGCTCCCCTGGAGCGCTGGTCGCCCATACCTCGCCCCAGACGGTACCGTCGAGGATGATCGGGACGGCCAGCTCGGACTCCTTGCCGAGCGCGCGCAGCAGCTCGGTCTCGACCCGCGGCGCGTGGGGGTCGTCGATCGCCACGCAGTACGGATGCCCCTCTCGGAGGAGGCGTGCCGCAAGCGGGTAGTCGGCGAGCGGATAGGTCTCGTCGGCGGGGAACCGCTCCTCGCCCTCGCCCAAGCGCCCGACGTTGATCAGCGTCTGCATCGTCTCGGCGTCACGCTCCCAACGGCTGATCGAGAGCGACGCGGCGCCGGTCACCTCGAGCGCGGCATCCGCGGCCTGCTCGATCACGTCCTCGAGGCGGTAGGCGTCTGCCGCCGCCGCAGAGACGCGCGTCAGAGCATCGTGCTCGTCTGCGCTGCGGTCGTTCGCGTCCGCCCGCGTGACCTTGAAATCCCGCGCGAGCGCGGGCTCGAGGTGCGTCCTCGACGACATGGGTTGCCTATCGGCGCAGGCAGGACGGGCCTGTAGCCCCACACGGATCGTCTCGGTGCGCGAGGACTAGCCATAGCCGAGCAGCAGGGCGCCGTAGTAGCCGACGACGATCGTGAAGAAGACCGCGTCGAGGCGATCCAGCGCACCGCCGTGGGCCCCGAAAAGCCGCCCGCTGTCCTTGACCTCCAGGTCCCGCTTGAGCGCGGACTCGAAGAGATCGCCGAGCGGCGCCGCCAGGGCGACCATGAAGCCGATCGCCAATGCGTCCCAGCCCGTGAGCCAGTCCTGGTAGAGGCCGGCGCACCAGAAGGCGAACGTGCCGCCCACGATGCCCGCGATCAGCCCCTCGACCGTCTTGTTCGGCGACAGGTCCGGGGCGAGCGGACGCCGGCCCCACATGCGCCCGCCGAAGTAGGCGGCCGTGTCGCCGATGAACGTGCCGACGAGGACGTCGATCACGAGCCCGTCGCCGTGCTCGAGCGAGCGCAGGAACACGGCGTGCGCCAGCGGCAGGCCGATCCAGACGACACCGAGCACGGTTGCCGCCATCCCCCAGGAGATGTTCGCCAGCTTGGGCCGGGCGAGGGCGATGACGAACGCGAGCGGGATCGCGGCTACGAGCGCGATCAGGACGTCGGCGCGCTGCTCGTAGGTAGCCAGCAGGACCATCCCCGCGACGGCGACGTAGCCGGCCAGCTCGACCGGGCGCGCGCGGCGCATCAAGCCGTAGAGCTCGATCAGCGCGGCGACCCCGAGCGCGATCAGCCCGATCGCGAAGATCAGTCCGCCCTGGCTGACGATGAAGATCGCGAACGCCGCGGCGGGGACCGCGACGAGGACGCGTCCGGCGAGCTCTGAGCGACGTGGCGCGCTCGGACCTCGATCGCGGGTGCTCAAGAGGGCTCCCCCCGTGCGCCGAATCGGCGCTGGCGGCGGCCGTACTCGGCGAGCGACTGCTCGAAGGCCTCGCTCGTGAAGTCCGGCCAGAGCTCGTCGCGAAAGATCATCTCGGAGTAGGCACACTGCCACAGCAGGTAGTTGGAGATCCGCTGCTCACCGCTCGTCCGGATCAGCAGGTCGGGGTCGTGCATGTCGGGCGCGTAGAGGCGGGCGCGGAAGTCCTCCTCGGTGTCCCCGTCGAATCCACGCGCCGCGTCGAGGATCTCGGCGCGCCCGCCGTAGTTGAACGCGACGAACAGCGTGATGCGGCGGTTGTCGCGGGTGGTCTGCTCGGCCCAGTCCATCCTGCGCTGGAGCTCGTCCGAGACTCCAGCGCGGCGACCGATGAAGCGCATCCGAACGCCCTCCTCGTGGAGCTCGGGCGTCTCGCGATCGATCCGCTCGCCGAACATCGCCATCAGGCCTGCGACCTCGTCGGGCGAGCGGCGCCAGTTCTCGGTCGAGAACGAGTAGACGGTCAGCTCCTCGACCCCGAGCCGCGCCGCGTCTCGCAGCCGTTCCTTGACGACGTCGGCGCCAGCGCGATGGCCCTCGATCGCCGGCAGGCCACGCGCCTGCGCCCAGCGGCCATTGCCGTCGGTGATGATCGCGACGTATCTCGGCGCCTGCTCGCCGTCCTCGCCGCTCATCGACCCACGGACATCCGGCTCAGACCTGGAGAATCTCGTCCTCTTTGGCGGCGAGCGCGGAGTCGATCTCAGCGACCTTCTCGTCGGTGAGCTTCTGCAGCTCGCTCTCGGCGCGGTGCTCGTCGTCCGCGCCGATCTCGCCGTCCTTCTTGAGGTCGCGCAGCTCCTGCATGACCTCGCGGCGGACGTTGCGGACCGCGACGCGCCCCTGCTCGGCGATCCCGTGCAGCACCTTGACGAGCTCGCGGCGACGCTCCTCGGTCAGCTCCGGGATCGACAGGCGGATCAGGTTGCCGTCGTTGGACGGCGTAAGCCCGACGTCGGACTCGAGGATCGCCTTCTCGATCATCTTGATCGACGCCTTGTCGTATGGCGTAACAGTCAGCAGCCGCGCCTCGGTCGCCGAGATGTTGGCGAGCTGGTTGAGCGGCGTGGTCGCGCCGTAGTAGTCGACCTCGACGCGGTCGAGCAGCTGCGGTGACGCCCGACCGGTGCGGATCGTGCCGAACTCGGTCCGGGTCGACTCGACCGACTTGCCCATCCGGTCGCGCGCGTCGGCCATGTACTCCTTGACGAGGTCGCTATCCACCGCTGCTCACCACCGTTCCCACGCGCCCGCCGCAGACTATCCGGTCGATGTTGCTCTCGTCGTCCATGTTGAAGACGAGAATCGGAAGGTCGTTGTCCATGCACAGCGACAGGGCCGTCGAGTCCATGACGGCGAGCTGACGCTCGATCGCCTCACGGTGGCTGATCTGCGGGATCAGTTCGGCGTCCGGCACCTCACGGGGGTCTGCCGTGTAGACGCCCTCGACGCCGTTCTTCGCCATCAGGATCGCCTCGGCGTGAATCTCCAGCGCACGCAGCGCGGCGGCCGTGTCCGTGGTGAAGAACGGGTTGCCCGTGCCGGCCGCGAAGATGACGACCCGGCCACGCTCGAGGTGGCGGATCGCGCGGCGCCGGATGTACGGCTCGGCGACCTCGGAGATCGTGATCGCGGACTGCACGCGCGTCACGGCGTCGGCCTTCTCGAGCGCGTCCTGCAACGCCAGCGCGTTCAGGACGGTGGCGAGCATCCCCATGTAGTCCCCGGTGGCGCGGTCCATTCCCTGTGCCGCGCCCGACAGCCCGCGATAGATGTTCCCGCCGCCGACGACTATCGCGACCTCCACCCCGCGCTGCTGGACCTTGCTGACCTGGGCGGCGATCGCCTGGATTCGTACCGGGTCGGCCCCATACTCGAGGCCGCCCATCAGCGCCTCGCCCGAGAGCTTGAGCAGGATGCGCTTGAACGCCGGCTGGCCGTCCTGATCGATGGCCTCGCCAGCCACCGGCTAGTCGCCGATCTGGAAGCGGGCGAAGCGGCGGATGACGACGTTCTCGCCGGTCGTCGCGGAGATCGCGGCGCGCAGCTCCTCGATCGTCTTGCCGTCGTGCTTGTCGGCGTTGACGTGCGTCTGGTTGAGCAGCACGACCTCCTCGAGCCACTTCTTCATTCGGCCCTCGGCGATCTTCTCCTGGACCGGCGGGGGCTTGCCCTCCTCGGCGGCCTGCTCGGCGAAGACACGCTGCTCGGCGGCGCGATCCTCGTCCGCGACATCCTCCTCGGTCACGTAGCGCGGGGCCGCCGCTGCGACGTGCGAGGCGATGTCGCGCGCGAACGCCGCGAAGTCCTCGTTACGGGCGACGAAGTCGGTCTCGCAGTTGACCTCGAGCAGCACGCCGACCTTGCCGTTGTGGTGCACGTAATGGGTGACGAGGCCCTCCGAGGCGGCGCGCTCGCCGCGCTTGGCGGCCTTCGCCTGGCCCTTGACGCGCAGCAGCTCGATCGCCTTGTCCATGTCGCCGTCGGTCTCGACCAGGGCCGCCTTGCAATCCATCATCCCCGCGCCGGTGCGCTCGCGGAGCTCCTTCACATCGCTGGCACTGATCGTCACGACTTCGCTCCCTGGTCCGGCGAGAACGTTCTCTGGGTGGTCGTCGCCGCCTCGTCCTCGTCCGGCGAGAAGCTGCGCTGCTCGGCGGCGGGCGTCGGCTCGGCCTGGGGCGCGGCGGGAGCGGCGGCGCCACCGGCAGCGGCCGCGGCCTCGGCGGCCTCCTTGCGCTTGGCCTCCTCGGCCTCCTTACGGGCCTTCTCCTCGGCCTCCTTATGCGCCTTCTCCTCGGCCTCGAGACGGGCCTTCTCCTCGGCCTCCTTACGGGCGGCCTCCTCCTGGGCACGGAAGGCGGCGTGCTGCTCGCCGACCACGCCGGCGATCGCCTCGATGATCAGCTTGCAAGAGCGGATCGCGTCGTCGTTGCCGGGGATGACGTAGTCGACCGGCGCCGGGTCGCAGTTGGTGTCGACCAACCCGATGATCGGGATCTTGAGACGCTCGGCCTCCTTGACGGCGATCGCCTCCGTCTTGAGGTCGACCACGAACATCGCGTCAGGGACGCGCTGCATGTCGCGTACGCCGCCGAGGTTCGTCGTCAGCTTCTCATGCTCCTTGGTCGCCTTGATCCGCTCACGCGTCGGCAGCAGGTCGAGCGTGCCGGTCTCGGTCCACTCGGTGAGCTCGTGCAGGCGCTTGATGCGCTTGTTGATCGTCTGGAAGTTGGTCAGGAGACCACCGAGCCAGCGCTGGTTGACGTACGGCATGCCAGCTGCGGTCGCGGCCTCCGCGATCGTGTCGCGGGCCTGCTTCTTGGTCCCGACGAACAGGACCGTGCCACCACGAGCGGCGATCGAGGCGGCGAACTCCTGCGCGTTCGCCAGCAGGCGATCGGTCTTCTGGAGATCGATGATGTGGATCCCGCTGCGCTCGCCGAAGATGAACCGGCGCATCTTCGGGTTCCAGCGGCGCGTCTGGTGACCGAAGTGGACGCCGGCCTCCAGCAGCTCTCTGAGTGTTACCTGAGCCATTGGTGCTCCCTTGTTGGTGCTGCTTGGCGTGCTGTTCCGCAGTCCTGTGCGCGAACCCGAGCGCTCGATGGCTCGGGCAGGGTCACGCCCGGTGTCAACGGGGTTCGTTTACTGGATGCACGAAGAATAGAGGCGGAGCGATCCAAGGACCGCTCCGCCTCTTGTCAGCTCCCGTCTGGCCCTCCGGGAACTGCTTCCCGCCTAGCTGCGTCAAGCGCACGACGCAACTCGACGGGTGGTTTGGACTCGCAATCGACAAATTCCCGTGTGACGGGATGGCTAAACCTCAGGTGGGCGCTATGTAAGAACTGGCGCGTCAGGCCAAGCGGATCGCCCGATTGGCGGCCGCCATAGGCCGGGTCGCCGCACACCGGATGGCCTATAGCGCGCAGATGTGCGCGGATCTGGTGGGTACGGCCGGTTTCGAGCGTCACCCGCAGCAGCGAGCGGCCAGTGAGGGTCTCAACCACCTCGAAATGCGTGACGGCGGCACGGGGCTTATCGGTGCGAGTCGACATGACCGTTCGATTCACGCGGTCCCGTCCGAGCGGCGCGTCGATCGTCCCGGTCCGGGTGTCGAAGTCGCCAGCGACGAGCGCGAGGTACTCACGCAGGACGTCGCGGCGGCGAATCTGCTCCTGGAGCGCCGCGTGCACCGCCTCGGAGCGGGCGAGCGCCATCAGCCCGCTCGTGTCGCGATCCAGCCGGTGGACGAGGCCGGGGCGGTCGGGGTCGGGGCCCCCGGCGACCCGGCCAGCGAGCAGCTGGACGAGCGTGCCGGCCTTCACTCCCGCGCCGGGGTGCACCACGAGCCCTGCCGGCTTGTCCACGACCAGCAGATGCTCGTCCTCGAACACGATCGGGACGTCCACCCTCACTCCCCCCCTGGACGTACCTCGACGACGTACAGCAGCGCCAGCACCCCGGCGACGATGCAGACGTCGGCGACGTTGAACGCCGGCCACCAGAGCGGATCGATGAAGTCGATCACCGATCCCTCGCGGATCCGGTCGATCAGATTGCCGATCGCGCCTCCGAGCAGCAGTCCGCCGGGCAGCCACAGCCACCGCTGGCCGGCGTTGACGGCGAAGTAGGCGAGCAGCGAGACGAGCGCGATGGCGATCAGCACGCCGATCACCGCGCCGCCGTCCTGCAGCTGGCCGAAGGCTATCCCGCTGTTGCGGGTGTTGACGACGTTCAGCCCGAGGAAGACGTTGACGGACTCGCCGCGCTCCACCGACGCGATCGCTATCTGCTTCGTCGCCTGGTCGATCCCGACGACCACCGCAACTGCCAGCACCAGCCGCGCCCATCCACCAGCGCGCGATCGGGCTCCCACTCAGCTCCCGCGGATCAGGCTCTCCACGATGCCGCCGACGATCAGCAGCACGAACGTGGCGATCACCGGACTGAGGTCGAGCGCGCCGGGCCCGATCTTCAGCGGCGGCAGGAAGCGGCGGAAGAGGTTGAGATACGGATCTGTCACGTCCTTGACGAAGGTCAGGACCTTGTCGAGCCAGACGTTGTACGGCATCCGTGGGATCCAGCTCATGATGATCCGGATGAAGATCAGGATCAGGTAGACGAGCACCAGCGTGCCGACGTAGTCGGCGACGTCGCCGCGTGTGACCGCGAGCAGCGTCATCTCGTCGTCGCCTCCACGACCAGGTCGATCGCTGCGTCGAAGGCGTCGCGCAAGCCCTGGTCCTCGAGCACGCGGAGTCCCTGCTCGGTGAGTCCCCCGGGCGTAGCCACGCGTCCGCGCAGCCCCTCGGCGTCGAGATCGGTCGCATCGAGGAAGGCGGCGCTGCCGGCCATCGTCTCGACGACCAGCCGCCGCGCGACGTCGGGATCGAGGCCGTGACGCGACCCGGCGTCGGCCATCGCCTCGACGACGAGCGCGATGAACGCCGGCCCGCAGCTCATCAACGCCGTCGCGGGCTCGAGCAGCGGCTCGTCGAGCTGGAGGACGGTGCCACAGCGACCGAGCAGCCGCAGCAGCTCTTCCTCCGGGCCCTCCTTCGCGAGCGTTCCCGGGACGTAGCAGAGCACCCCGCGGCCGACCTCGACCGGGATGTTGGGTATGAAGCGGTAGACCGGCGTGTCGCGGTAGACGGACTCGAGCCGCGCGACCGACGTCGCGGCGACGATCGACGCGACCGCCTTGGCGGTACCGGCAACGCCATCGGCGGCCTCCTCGAGGTGGACCGGCTTGTGTGCCAAGACGACGACGTCGGCACGTTCGGCGACCGACCGACCGGAGTCGAGTGCCTCCCCCCCGACCTGCCGCGCCAGCGCCTCCGCCCGCTCAGCCTGGACGTCGAACACGAACGCCGGCTCATGCAGCCCGCGCGCCAGCGCCGACGCCATGCTCCCCGCTCCGATGAACCCGATCTTCATGTGGCGCGCAACTCTACGCGCCACGCGTCAGCTTTGGTTGAAGAAGCCCTTCTCGATCAGGCGTGCGCGCTCCTCTGCGGAGACGTCGACGTTGCGCGGAGTGAGCAGGAAGACCTTGTCGGCGATCCGCTGCATGCCACCGTCGAGCGCATAGGTGAGACCTGACGAGAAGTCGATCAGCCGCTTCGAGAGGTCCGGGTCGCTCTGCTGCAGGTTGAGGATGACCGGGACGTCGTCCTTGTAGCGGTCGGCGATCTGCTGTGCGTCGTTGAAGTTCTTCGGTACGACGAGATGGACCTGGAGGTCGAGCTCACGTGCGCCGTTGCCGACGGGACGCAGGATCCGTGTCTCCCGCGAGCTCTCACGCGGCGAGTCGTCGGCGAAGATGTCGTCGAAGTCGTCGCGCCGCTTGCGCTGCAGCCGGCGGACGTTCGGACGCTCGCGGTATCGGTCCTCGAGCTCAGCCTCGGGCTCGGTGTCGGGAACGACCTCGTAGCGCGGGTCATCCTCCTCGGCAAGGCCGAAGTAGACGAGAGTTCGGTGCCATGTGTCGCTGAGAGCCATCGCTCCGGGTCTTTTCGCGCCGCTGGGCGAAAACCCTTGCAACACGTTATCGAGTAACAAACGTCCTGCAAATGCCCGACGGACGCCGTCCAGAGCAGGTTCCCTTCGCCGTCGAGCCCATTTCAGGGCTCGAGCTGGCCGGAGACAGCGCCGGCGACGGCGTGCCGCTGGTCCTGGCCCACGGGCTGACGGCCACGCGACGCAACGTGCTCCAGGGCTCACGGCATCTGCTCACGCGCGGCGTGAGGCTGATCGGCTACGACGCCCGCGGTCACGGCGAGTCCTCTCCCGCGCCCGACCCGGGCGCCTACGAGTACGCGGACCTGAGTGCCGATCTGGGCGCGGTCGCGGACGAGCTCGGACTCGACCGGTTCGCGCTCGCGGGCAGCTCGATGGGTGCGGCGACAGCCGTGAGGTTCGCTCTCGAGCACCGTGACCGCGTCAGTGCGCTGATCCTGATCACGCCTGCGTATCTCAGTGCTAGACGGCTGGGTGCGGACTCGCTCGCCCATTGGGATCGGCTTGCCGAGGCGCTCGAGGCCGGCGACGTCGACGCCTTCGTCGAGCGAACCCGGGTAGCCGACCTCCCCGAGCGCTGGCGCGAGCCGGCACGTCTCGCGACCCGGCAGCGGATCGAGCGCCACCGCAACCTGGCCGCGGTCGCTCGGGCGGTCCGCGTCGTGCCGCGCTCGGTTGCGTTCGGGGATCTGGGCGAGCTCGGGACGCTCGGCATGCCGACGCTCGTCGTAGCGACCCGAGACGCAGCGGACCCCGGCCATCCACTCGCGGTCGCCGAGCGCTATGCCGGGGCGATCCCCCGCGCGCAGCTCGTGGTCGAGGACGAGGGCGCCACGCCGCTCGCCTGGCAGGGCGCGCGCCTGTCGCACGCGGTCGGAGACTTCCTCGAGGGCCTTCAGCCGTAGAGGAGCGACCCGAGGCGAACGATCGTCGCGCCCTCTTGGACGGCGACCTCGTAGTCCTGCGACGTGCCCATCGAGAGCCGCTTCAGCCCATGCTCGGCGGCGAGCTCGGCCAGGCGCGCGAAATAGCGGCGGTTGTCCTCCGCGCGTTCGACGAGTGGCGGCATCGTCATCAGCCCGCCGACCGGCACGGGAGAGCGGTCGATGAAGTCCCGCAGGTCGGGGGGCGCGACACCTGCCTTGCCCTCCTCGCCGGCGACGTTGACCTGAACCAGGATCTCGCGCGCGGGATGGTGCTCCAGCCGAGCGAGCGCCGAGTCGGATGCGACCGAGTGGATCAGGCGTGCGATCGACGCGACGTCCTTGACCTTGCGGCTCTGCAAAGCGCCGATGAAGTCCCATTCGAAGAGATCGCCGTGGCGCGCGTGCTTCGCGGTCAGCTCCTGGGCGCGGTTCTCCCCCACGAGGCCGATCCCGGCCTCTGCGAGCTTCGGTAGCTCGTCGATCCCGACGTACTTGACCGCGGCGAGCAGCTCGACGGAGTCGGGATCGCGGCCGGCATCCCCGATCCGGGCGCGCACGTGCTCGACGTTCGCCCGGATCGTCGCCGGGTCCAGATTGGCGAACTGGCGCGTCATGGACGCCAGACGATCCCGCACTGACGGCCGGTGACGCCACCGTCGCGGCGGAACGAGAAGAAGAGGTCCACGTTGCAGGACGTGCAGAGGTCGACGTGCTCGACACGCGCGGCGCCGGCGAGCTTGGCGCTGGCGACCCTGCGGAGATCGAGCATCCGGCCTTCGGCGGCACCCTCGACGTCCGCGAACGGGGCGAGCACCTCTGCCCCGACCTCGTAGCAGCAGCGCCCGATCCCCGGCCCGACGACCGCCACGGGCGGAGCCTCGAAGAGAGTCAGCGCGTGCTCGACCAGGCCGCCGGCGAGACCGCGCCAACCACAGTGCAGCATCGCCACTCGTCGCGGCGAGGCAAGCGCGATCGGGAGGCAGTCCGCGACCTGGACCAACAGGCCGAGGCCATGGCGGGCGGTGGTGTGGCCGTCGACGTCTGGGCGCTTGGCCTCGGGGTTGGTGAAGCCGAGGCGCGTCGGATCGGGCGGGGCGCCCCAGCGCTCGATCGCGGTTCCATGGACCTGGTTGCCGATCGCTATCGCGTCTGCGTCGAGCTCGATCTGCCCGGCGAGACGGCGCCGATTCTCGATCACGCTGGCCGGATCGTCGCCTACGTTGAGGGCTATGTTGAGCGAGCGGTAGGGACCCTCGCTGACCCCGCCCTCACGGGTCGAGAAGACGGCGATCGCGTTCGGCAGCTCGACGGTGATCACGGCCGCGCTCCGGCGATCCGCAGAGCGGCTTGCAGCTCTGCTTCGCGTCCCGCGATCTCGCCGTCGAGCTTGAGCGACAGCGTCTGCTCGAGCGCCTCGCCGATCGCCGGCGACTCGGGGAGGCCCGCCGCCAGCAGATCGGTCCCTGTGATCTCGAGTCGCATGCCACGCAAGCTAGACGTGAAAGCCACTACCGGCTTTGCCGGCGCGCCAAACGCAAGCGCGAGCGCGAGCGCCTCCGGCGGCTCGGGCGAGAGGAGCGCGTAGACGGCCGACGGCTGGAGATCGTGTCGGAGATCCTGGGCCAGGGCAGGTGCGCGGCGCGCGGCGCGCACGACGGCGTCGCGCGCGTCGGCCGTCAGGCCGAGGCGATCGAGCCACGGCTCGACATCGCGCGGAGACCCGCTGCAGAGCGCCGCCAGCGCTGTATGTACTGGATTGGCGGACGTCTCCAACGCGCCGAGCTTCGCCGACGCGACGAGGTTCGGATCGAGGTCGAGTCCCGCTTGCAGTGCCTCCCCCAGTCCCAGCTCGCGCGCCATCTCGATCGAGTCCGGTGCATCCGGCTCGGCGAGCATGTCGAGCAGCTCGTCGCGGATTCGGGGACCCGAGACGGTCGTCAGCGTGCCGCCGGCGACGGCTGCCCGCAGCCACAGCTCCGTGTCGCGCTCCAGCGCGAATCCGAGCCGCACGGCGTAGCGGACGGCCCGCAGAACGCGAGTCGGGTCGTCGATGAAGCTCTTCGCGTGCAGGACGCGGATCCGACGATCCTCGAGGTCGGCTCGGCCGCCGTGGGGATCGTGGAGCGTGCCGAGCTCGGCCGGCGTGAGGCTCATCGCCATCGCGTTGACGGTGAAGTCTCGCCGCCGCAGGTCCTCGGCGAGCGATGCCGGTGCGACGTCGGGCAGCGCGCCCGGCGCCGCGTAGGTCTCCGTCCGCGTGCCGGCCAGGTCGACGCTCAGCGACTCGGCTCGCACCGTCGCGGTGCCGAAGCGCCCGTGCGCGCGCACGCTGCCGCCCAGCCGCTCCGCGAGGCGAAGCGCCACGGCCTCCGCGTCGCCCTCGACGGCAACGTCGAGATCGACGGTCGCCGAGCCCAGCAAGAGGTCTCGGACCGCTCCCCCGACCAGGTAGCACGGCGGCAGTCCGCCGAGTGCGGGCAGCAGCTCCTCGATCCCAGGCAGGGCCCGAAGCGCTACTGCAGCTCGCTCCACGCGCTAGAGCCTGACAGGGATGCCGGCCGCACGCATCCGCTGCTTGGCCTCGCCGACCGTGTACTCGCCGTAGTGGAAGATCGACGCGCAGAGCACGGCGTCGGCACGACCCTGCTCGACGGCGTCGACGAGGTGGTCGAGGTTGCCGGCGCCGCCGGAGGCGATCACGGGAACCTCTACGGCGTCCGCTACCGCGCGCGTCAGCTCGAGCTCGTAGCCGTCCTCGGTGCCGTCGCGGTCCATGCTCGTCAACAGGATCTCTCCGGCGCCGCGCTCGACCCCCTCGCGCGCCCACTCGACTGCCTCGCGTCCGGTCTCTGTCCGGCCGCCGTGGACGACGACCTCGTAGCCGCTGTCACCCGCCCGCTTGCGAGCGTCGATCGCCAACACGACGCACTGGGCGCCGAAGACCTCGGCGAGCTCCCCGATCAGCTCGGGGCGAGCCACGGCCGCGGAGTTGACCGAGACCTTGTCCGACCCGGCGTCGAGCACCACCTGGGCGTCCGCCACCGAGCGGATTCCCCCACCGATCGTGAACGGGATGAAGACGTCGTCGGCGCAGCGACGGGCAAGCTCGGCGACCGTGTCGCGCTTCTCGTGCGAGGCGGTGATGTCGAGGAAGACGATCTCGTCAGCGCCCTCGTCCTGGTAGCGGACCGCCAGCTCGACGGGATCGCCGGCGTCGCGGATGTCGACGAAGTTGGTCCCCTTCACCACGCGGCCCCGGTCGACGTCAAGGCACGGGATGACGCGTTTCAAGACCACGGTCAGGCCTGCGGGGCGGGCTTCGCCTCGAGCGCGTCGCGCGCGTCGCGAACGGTGAAGCAGCCCTCGTAGAGCGCCTTGCCGGAGATCACTCCCGCGAGGTTGAGCAGGCGCATGTCGCGCAGCGCCTCGAGGTCCTCCAGCGAGCCGATGCCGCCGGACATGATGAAGCGGCCACGGACCGCGTCCGAGATCCGCCGGACCTCGTCGAGATCGACTCCCTCTAGCATCCCGTCGCGGTCGGCGTTGGTGTAGACGAAGCGCGTCGCGCCCTGACTCTGCAGCCGCGCGATCAGCTCCTCGGGCCGCATCTGGGTCTCACGCGTCCAACCGGACACCGAGACGTTCCCGCCGCGGACGTCGACCGCCACGAGGATCCGCTGTCGCCACGTCTCGAGCGCGGTCTGGAGGAACTCCGCGTCCGAGTAGGCCGCGGTCCCGACGACGACGCGAGCGGCACCGGCGGCCAGCGCAGCCCGGACGGACTGCAGCGAGCGGAGCCCGCCGCCGTACTGAACGGGGACCTCGAGCTCGTTGGTGATCTGCTGGAGGTGGTGGAGGTTCGCGGGCTCGCCATCGCGCGCGCCGTCGAGGTCGACGACGTGGAGGTAGCGCGCACCAGCCTCGACGAACGAGCGCGCGGCCTCGAGCGGCGAGTCGGCGTAGACCGTCTCGTCCTCGAAGCGACCTTGACGCAGCCGAACGGCCTTGCCGTCGCGGATGTCGACTGCCGGCAGGAGGATCATGCGGCGGCGGGAGCTCCGGCGCGGCAGCGGGCCGCGAAGTTGCGCAGCAGGCGGAGGCCGTCCGGCCCCGACTTCTCAGGGTGGAACTGGGTGCCGTAGACCCCGTCAGCGGCCACGACGCTCACGAACTCGGTCGCGTAGGTCGCTACGCCGACGACCTCGTCGCCGTCGACGGCGCGATTTGCGAACGAGTGCACGTGGTAGAAGGCGCAGGGATCGGGGAGGCCCTCGGCGAGATCCGACGCGCGACGCCATGCCACGGGGTTCCAGCCGATGTGCGGCACCTTCAGGCCCGGGGCGTCGAGCGCCTCGATGCGACCGGCGAGCAGCCCGAGGCCAGCAGCGCCTCCGTGCTCCGTGCTCTCCTCGTAGAGGAGCTGCATGCCGAGGCAGATGCCGAGAACTGGGACCCCCGCAGCGCGCCGCTCGGCGAGCAGCCCGTCGAAGCCGAGCTCCCGAACGGCGGCCATCGCCTTCGGGAAGGCGCCGACGCCCGGTAGGACGACACCGTCGGCGGCGCGCACCACGTCGTGCTCGCGCGTGATCGTCGCGCGGGCTCCGACGTGCTCGAACGCCTTCTCGGCCGAGCGCAAATTGCCCATGCCGTAGTCGAGGATCGCGATGGTGACGTCCGGAGCGCTCACAGCAGGCCCTTCGTCGAAGGGATGCCGGTCTCGTCGGGATCGATCGAGACGGCCTCGCGCAGAGCGCGCGCGAAGGCCTTGAACGCGGCCTCGACCATGTGGTGCGTGTTGGCGCCCGACTCGATCGTCACGTGCAGGGTGAGCTTCGCCGTGTTGGCCACGCCGCGAAAGAACTCCTCCGCTAGATCGGAGTCGAAGTCGGCGACCGCCTCGGCGGGCAGATCGCCCTCGAAGGCGGTGTATGGGCGCCCGGACAGATCGATCGCACAGCTCGCGCGCGCCTCGTCCATCGGTACGACGGAGTGACCGTAGCGCCGGATGCCGGCGCGGTCGCCGAGCGCCTCGTCAAGCGCCCTGCCGAGCGCGATGCCGGTGTCCTCGACCGTGTGGTGTGGACCGGTCTCGAGGTCGCCGTCGACCTTGACGTCGAGATCGAGCCGGCCGTGACGAGCGACCGCGTCGAGCAGGTGGTCGAAGAAGCCGACCCCGGTCGCGCGCTTGCCCGCCCCGTCGCCGTCGAGCAGCAGCGATAGCTCGATGTCGGTCTCGTTGGTACGGCGTGAGATGTCTGCACTGCGGGTCACGCGCGGCGCTCCATCGACTCGGCGTGGACAGGGAAGCCCTCTGCACGGGCCAGCGGGGCGCCCTTCGCGGCCAGGCGCGAGGCAGCCTCGTCGGGGAAGGATACGCGAGCCATGCGGCGCCGGAACGTCGCCGGCGAGACGGCGCTCTGGAACGTCGCGGCGCCACCGGTGGGCAGGATGTGGTTCGAGCCCGCGACGTAGTCGCCGAACGCCGTCGCCGCGGCCGCGCCGATGAACAGGCAGCCGGCCGACTGCACCATGCGTGCCATCGCCTCCGGCTCGGGGCCGACCAGCTGCAGGTGCTCGGGCGCGAGCTGGTCGGCAAAGGCGACCGCCTCCATGACGTTGCGAGCGCGGACGAGCGCCAGCGGCGCGTCCGTGACCGAGGGCCGAGCGGCGGACAGCTCCTCCACGGCGTGCCGCACCGCGGCGAGCAGGCGCCCGTTCGACGAGACGAAGACGACGAGGCTGTCCGGCCCGTGCTCCGCTTGGGCGAGCAGGTCGAGCGCGAGCGGCTCGATCGCGTCGGTTCCGTCCGCCACGATCGCCAGCTCGCTCGGACCGGCGATCCCGTCGATGCCGACACGTCCGACGACCTGGCGCTTGGCCTCCTGGACCCACGGGTTGCCCGGTCCGGCAACGACCTGTACCTGTTCGACGGTCGCGGTGCCGTAGGCGAGCGCGGCGATCGCCTGAGCTCCGCCGACGCGGTAGACCTCGATCACGTCGCAGAGCTCGGCGGCAGCGAGGATCAGCGGGTTCACCTTCCCGTCGGCATCGGGGGCGGCGCAGGCCACGACGTCCTCCACGCCGGCGGCCCGCGCGGTGGCAGCCGCCATGATCAGCGACGAGGGGTATGCGGCGCGTCCCGCGGGCACGTAGACGCCGGCACGGCGGACGGCGTGCTCGGTGACGGCTACCTGATGGCCCTCGGGGAGCTCCACCGCCACCGCCTCGCGCAGCTGTGAGCGCGCGACGCTCGACACGTTGGCGATCGCGGTGCGCATCCCGTCGAGGACGTCCGCGGGCACGGTGTCGAGCGCCGCCTCGCGATCCCCTGCGGGTACCCTTAGATCGTCCGGTGCCAGCCGGACGCCGTCGAACCGCTCCGTGAGCCGTACGAGCGCCGCGTCGCCGTCGCGCCTGACCTCATCGAGGATCGCCCGGACGTCGTCCTCGACGTCGCGCGCGTCCGGCGTCAGCGCGCGTATCGCTTCGGGCTCGGCGTCCGGCCCGAACTCCTGGATCCTCACGGTGCGTCCGCGCGGAGCTGCTCGACGAGCGCGTCGATCTCCGCGGCCTTCAGCTTGTGGGCGACTGGATTGGCGATCAGCCGGGCCGTGCAGGTCACGATCTCCTCGACGACTTCGAGACCGTTCTCGGCGAGCGTCTTGCCGGTCGCCGTGAGGTCGACGATCCCGTCCACCAGCCCGGTCAGCGGCGCCAGCTCGACCGAGCCCTTGACCGCGATGATCTCAGCCTGTCGGCCCGTGCTGGCGAAGTGCTCGCTCGCGATCCGCGTGTACTTGGTCGCGATCCGGACGCGACCGAGGCGGCGCTGGGCCTCACCGAGCGGATCCGCCCCCTGCTGGGCCGCGACGACCATCTCGCAGCGCCCGAAGCCGAGGTCGAGCAGCTCGTAGACGTCGCGCTGCGGCTCCTCGAGCAGCACGTCCTTGCCGGTGATGCCGATGTCGGCGGCTCCGTGTTCGACGTAGGTCGGCACGTCGCTCGGTCGCATCGTCACGATGCCGGCGTCCTCGAACAGCAGCTTGCGGTCGTTCGAGCGCACCTCGGCCGTGTCGACGCCAAGCGTGTCGAGGAGGTCGAGCGCGCCCGTCATCAGCGCTCCGCGTGGGACTGCGATCGTCAGGCCCGGGGGGCTCATCGCTGACTCTCCTCGGCGGCCTGGGCGATGTGGACGCGCTGGACGTCGAGCGCGATGCCGCAGGCCGGTCGCGGATCGCCGAAGCGTCCGATCAAGTCGTCGTAGCGGCCGCCGCCGCCGAGCGCGAAGCCGACCGCCGGGTCGTAGAGCTCGAACACCGCGCCCGTGTAGTAGCCGAGATCGCGTACCAGGCCCAGGTCGAGGATCACGCGGTCGCCGATCCCGCGTGCGTCGAGGACCTCGTAGAGGCTCCGCAGATGGGCCAGCGCGTCGGCGGCCAGCCCAGGCGCGCGGTCGAGGATCTCCGGACCGCCGCGCATCTCCGGCAGCCCGACGAGCAGGTCGCGAGCGTCGCGCGCAAGCCCGAGCCCGTCCACGCGCAGCTCGAGGCCGACGAGATCGCGCCGCGTCAGGCAGTCGAGCAGCTCTCGGTGACTCTCAGCCGGGATCGCGAGCGCCGCGAGCAAGCGCCGGTACAGCGCGCCGTCGCCCACGCCGATCCGGTAGCGGGCCAGGCCCGCATTCTCGAGCGCGTCGAGCGTCAGGGCGACGACCTCGGCCTCACCCTCCTCACCGGGAATGCCGATCAGCTCCACCCCGCTCTGCAGGAACTCCGTCTGCTGGCCCGTCCGCCGCCCGACCGTGCGGTAGGCGTGGGCCGAGTAGCAGAGGCGCAGCGGCCCGTCGCTGTCTGCGAAGCGTGTCGCGACGACGCGCGCGATCGGGATCGTCATGTCGGAGCGGAGCGCGAGCACCTGGCCGTGGTCGTCGAACATCCGGTAGGCCACGTCCGCAGCGTTCTCGTCGCCGGCGCGCAGCACGTCCTCGTACTCGACCAGCGGCGTCCAGACCTCGCCGTAGCCGGCCTGCTCGAACGTCTCGCGCAGCCGCTCGCCGATCGCGCGCAGCTCACGCATCTCGTCCGGAAGCACGTCGCGCGTGCCCGCCGGTATCGGGTGAATCACGACCGTCCCCTCCTTGGCGCGTCGGTTACCCGGTACCGCAGCCTAGACAGGAAGCGGCTCACCCTGCGCACTGACGTTTCGCGGGGGGACGCGCTCGATGCGCGCGCCGAGCGACCGCAGCCGCTCCTCGATCCGCTCGTAGCCTCGGTCGATCTGTCGCACGTTGCCGATTTCCGACGTTCCGTCCGCGCACAGGGCGGCGATGAGCATCGCCATGCCGGCGCGGATGTCGGGGCTCTCCATGCGCTCGCCGTGAAGCCGGCTCGGGCCGCTGACGACCGCACGGTGCGGATCGCAGACGATCACCCGAGCGCCCATGGAGACGAGCTTGTCGACGAAGAACAAGCGGTTCTCGAACATCTTCTCGTGGATCAGGACCATCCCATCGGCCTGCGTGGCCATCGCCAGCGCGATCGACGTGAGGTCGGCCGGGAACGCTGGCCAAGGACCATCCTCGATCTTCGAGACGGCATCGCCCTCGTCGTCGCGAACCCGCAGCTCTTGACCAGCCGGCACGACGACGTCGTCGCCGTCGATCTCGATCCGGCAGCCGAGGCGCTCGAAGGCGAGTCGCGTCATCCGCAGGTCGTCCGGCTGCGCGTCCTTGATCCGCAGCTCGCCGCCGGTGCAGGCGGCAAGCGCGATGAAGCTTCCGATCTCGATGTAGTCGGGCCCGATCGCGTAGTCCGCGCCGCCGAGCTCCTCCTGGCCGTGGACGACGATCACGTTCGAGCCGATCCCCTCGATCCGCGCGCCCATCGCGAGCAGCAGCCGTGCGAGATCCTGCACGTGGGGCTCGGAGGCTGCGTTGTGGATGACGGTCGAGCCGGGGGTCAACGCGGCGGCCATCAGTGCGTTCTCGGTCGCCATGACCGACGGCTCGTCCATGAAGAAGTCACAGGCCCGCAGCCCGTCGGGCGCAGCAATGTCGTAGACGCGGTTGGAGTTGACCGTGGCGCCCAGGGCGCGAAAGGCGTCGAGGTGCGGGTCGAGCCGGCGGCGGCCGATGACGTCGCCGCCCGGCGGAGGCATGACCGCGCGCCCGAAGCGAGCGAGCAACGGACCGGCAAGCAGGAAGGAGGCGCGGATCCGCTCGGCGAGCGCGGTGTCGACCTGGGTCTGAGTCACGGCGGCGGCGCAGATCGCAACGGCGTTGTCCTCGCGCCACTCGACGTCCGCGCCGAGCGCGCGGAGCAGGTTCAGCTGGGCCTCTACGTCACGGATGCGCGGGATGTTGCGCAGCACCACCTCCTCGCGCGTGAGCAGCGCGGCGGCGAGGACTGGGAGTGCGGCGTTCTTGTTGCCCGCCGGGACGATCGTCCCGGAGAGCGGCTGACCGCCTTCGATGATGAATTTCTCCATGCGTAGGTCCGCCTCACTCGGGAGCGTCGACGGCCGGGCAAGGGTAGCGAAGCCCATGGCCCTGGAGTTTCGTTTCGACAGCCGGTTCCCCTGCACCGCCGGCGAGCGCTCCAACAGCGGCGGCCAGCGGTCCGTGCAAGGGAAGTTGCAGGGCAATAGTGTCCGTCCGCGCACCCCCGTAGCTTTACGAACACATGTTCCCCCGCCTGAGACAACAGCTCCTGGCCCGTGCGGACCTCCTGCTCGAGTTCTCGACGCTCGGCGAGTACGGCGTCGACGAGGCCGGCGCGATCATGCAGATCGAGCCGGACGCGCCCGTCTCACGGCGCGCTGCCCGCACGCGAGGCTGCGATGCAGAGCGAGTGTCGAGTCAGGCCTGCGCTATGGCGCCAGGCCACGGCTTGCAAGCTCGTTCCTGAACCACTCGATCGGCTCGGGCCGTTTGCCCTCGGTCGACCCGTCGAGCTCGACGAAGCGCAGGAACAGCCCACGGTCGGGCACCCGGTAGAGCATCTCGCGGAAGCCCTGCTCGTCGAGCGCGCCGCTCTTGCGCATCTTGCGCCAGAGCCCATAGGGGCGGTCGTGCAGCTCGATCGTCGCGAGCAACCGCTCGTCTTCGGTGTAGGTCTCGGCGAGCCGGCGCGCACGCGCCGCGTGATGGTTGGGACCGGCATGCGGCAGCCAGTCACGCACCTTGTACTTGAGCGCGTCGTGCATCAGGGCGACGAAGCGCAGCTCGCCGCGATGTGGCTCCCGTTCCCCCCTTTCGTCGATCGCGCGCAGCAGGTCCGCGACATGGCGACCGACTGGGCCCTCGGGGTGACCGACGCGCGGCTCGCCCCAGGCGAGGCCACGCAAGACGACTGGGTCTTCGGCGATCCGCCGCTCGAGCTCGGTCTCCGGAGTGAATCCTTCGACGAGCTCGGATGCCGGCGCTATCGCCCGCACCGAGTTCAACCGACCTGCTCTACCGTCCAGCCGCCATCGCCACGCCCGAGCACGACCTCGACTCGGTCGTCGCCGTCGCTCGCGACGAACTGGGCGCGATCCGACGTGACGCCCGGGCGGTCGTCGACGAGCACCAGGTCGAGCGTCGCGAAGCTCCACCCGGGCCGGCGCTCGTTGAGCGCGGCACGGGCCACGTCCTCCATGACGGACCGGTCCCAGCCCCTGTCAGCCGCGCGAGCGGCCTCTAGGGCGTGATCGGCTGCCGCGAGGTGAGTCTTGTACTCGCCCGCGTTTGCCGCGGCGCGCCGACGCGCGGCGACGAAACCGCCGGCGAGCAGGGCGCCGACGAGGACGGCGGCGACGATCAGGAGGATGGCGACGGTGGACATGAGGACTATCGAAAGCTACCGGCTACGACGGAACGGAAAGCAGACAGGCCACCCGAAGGCGGCCTGTCCCAGTCAAGAATCGGCGGCGACCTACTCTCCCAGGCCCTTTCAGGCCAAGTACCATCGGCGCAGAGGGGCTTAACTGCTCTGTTCGGAAAGGGAAGAGGTGTTTCCCCCTCGCAAAGCCACCGAAAGCCGTAACGAGAGTGGCTCTTGACTACCACTCCCGCATAAGGACCGGCTGGGCGCCGGGCCTTCAAAACCGCACAGCAAGCCAAACAACTGGGCACATCACTTCCCTCCCCGCAAGCGGGAAGAAAAAATCCGTCAAGCCCTCGAAGCATTAGTACCGGTCTGCTGAACGCGTCACCGCGCTTACACATCCGGCCTATCACGTGGTGGTCTTCCACGGCTCTTACTCTCTCTAGGAGATGGGAGAACTCATCTCGAGGTGGGCTTCCCGCTTAGATGCTTTCAGCGGTTATCCCATCCGGACGTAGCTAACCAGCGATGCCCCTGGCGGGACAACTGGTACACCAGAGGTCCGTTCATCCCGGTCCTCTCGTACTAGGGACGACTCCTCTCAATTCTCCAACGCCCATGGCAGATAGGGACCGAACTGTCTCACGACGT
>Ga0190265_10000055_pt1 | contig 134569 bp, 112 predicted proteins | sample Popmic124T_FD_133135 | JGI IMG/M metagenome (GOLD analysis project Ga0190265, IMG submission 133135) | Populus adjacent soil microbial communities from riparian zone of Indian Creek, Utah, USA - 124 T | ecosystem: Environmental > Terrestrial > Soil > Riparian zone | place: USA: Utah... | reverse complement strand
TCCAACCGCTACATCACCGACCGCTTCCTGCCCGACAAGGCGATCGACCTGATGGACGAGGCCGCGTCGCGCATCCGCATGGAGGTCGAGAGCAAGCCCGAGGAGATCGAGACGCTCGACCGGCGCATCATCCAGCTCAAGATCGAGCGCGAGGCGCTGAAGAAGGAGAAGGATTCGGCCTCGAAGGACCGGCTGAAGATCCTCGAGGGCGAGCTCGCCAATCTCGAGCAGCAATCGGCCGAGCTGACCCAGCGCTGGCAGGCCGAGAAGGAGAAGATCGCCGGCGAGGCCAAGGTCAAGGAGCAGCTCGACGCGGCCCGGCTCGAGCTCGATCAGGCGCAGCGTTCCGGCGACCTCGCCAAGGCCGGCGAGCTGCAATATGGGCGGATCCCGGCGCTCGAGAAGCAACTGGAGGAGGCCGCGGCGGTCAGCGGCAGCGCGATGCTGCGCGAGGAAGTGACCAGCGAGGACATCGCCGCCGTCGTCGCCCGCTGGACCGGCATCCCGATGGAGCGGATGCTGGAGGGCGAGCGCGCCAAATTGCTCGCCATGGAATCCGAGATCGGCAAGCGCGTGATCGGCCAGAGCCATGCCGTCGAGGCGGTCGCCCGCGCCATCCGCCGGGCCCGCGCCGGGCTGCAGGACCCCAATCGGCCGATGGGGTCGTTCCTCTTCCTTGGCCCCACCGGCGTCGGCAAGACCGAGCTGACCAAGGCGCTCGCCGAATTCCTGTTCGACGACAGCCACGCCATGGTCCGCATCGACATGTCGGAGTTCATGGAGAAGCACAGCGTCGCCCGGCTGCTCGGCGCGCCGCCGGGCTATGTCGGCTATGAAGAAGGCGGCACGCTGACCGAGGCGGTGCGGCGGCGGCCTTATCAGGTCGTCCTGTTCGACGAGGTGGAGAAGGCCCATGCCGACGTCTTCAACATCCTTCTCCAGGTGCTCGACGACGGCCGGCTGACCGACGGCCAGGGCCGCACCGTCGATTTCACCAACACGATCATCATCCTGACCTCGAACCTCGGCAGCCAATATCTGACGAGCCTCGCCGACGGCCAGAAAGTGGAGGATGTCGAGCCCCAGGTGATGGAGCTGGTCCGCGGCCATTTCCGGCCCGAATTCCTGAACCGGCTGGACGAGATCATCCTCTTTCACCGGCTCAGCCAGGAGCATATGGGACCGATCGTCGCCATCCAGGTCGGGCACGTCCAGAAGCTTCTCGCCGACCGCAAGATCGTCCTCGATCTCACCGACGGCGCCCGTTCATGGCTCGGGCGGGTCGGCTACGATCCGGTTTACGGGGCACGGCCGCTGAAGCGCGCCGTCCAGAAATATCTCCAGGACCCGCTCGCCGACGCGATCCTGCGCGGCGACATCAGGGACGGGCAGACGATGAAGGTCGAGGAAGGCGACGGCGCGCTGAAGCTGACCCCCGTCTGATCCCGGTCAGACCTCGAAGCCCATCTTCTCCGCCCAGGGCGCGAGGATCGGCAGGACCGGCGCCAGCTGGTCGCGATAGCGCTGCCAGCGGCCCGCCGAGCGCTGATAGATCGGCTCCGTCACCTGCGAATAGCTGGCGGTGCGGACATGGCCCCGGGCCGCGGCGCTGGCCTGGTTGTCGAGCACCGCGGCGTCCCAGTCCCGGCCGAGAAAGGCGAACAAGGCGCGCATTTCGCCTTCGAGGTCAGCCACCATCCGTTCGTAGCGGACCCGGTGGACGCGGAGCGGCAGCAGGGACTCGGCGCGAGTCCAGGCGTCGAATACCGTATCGTAAGTGCGCGCGGCTTCTTCGAGATCGGTGAAGCTGCGCATCGCGTGGTTGAGCTGGAAATTGGCCATGAAGCAGCTCAGCACCGCGTCGCAGGGGTGGCGTTCGACGAGGATCACCCGCGCATCCGGGAAGATGCGGTGGATCAGCGGCATCCGCGCCATGTGGAGCGGGTGCTTGTCGACGATCGTCGCGCTCGGCGACGGCGCGGACAGACGGCCGAGCAGCTCGAAATAATGCGCGCGAAGCGCCCGCGCCTGATCGTCGTTCATCACGCCCAGATCGAAATCGGGGGCGATCGCGGCCTGGACGCCGGCGAGCACCGGCAGCTCCTCGAGCACGTGCAGGTCCGGCACGTTCATCAGCAAGGTATCGAGCAAGGTGGTGCCCGACCGCGGGAAACCGGCGATGAAGATCGGCGCGGGCGGCGCGGGCTCAAGCGCGAGCCGGCTCCAGGCGGCGATCCGATCGGGCGTCACCAGCGCCGCGCCGGCGGCGACGGCGTCGCGATAGGATTGCCGCGGCGGCGCCGGCTTGGCGGCGACGGCGGCCCGGTTCATTGCCACGAACGCTGCGAAGGCCCGGGCCGGATCGCCGAGCCGGTCGTACAGCTCGGCGACCAGTTGAGTCCGCCGGACCGGATTGATCGAGGCGGGCGTGGCCTCGGCCAGCGGCAGCGCCTGGTCGAACTTGCCTTGGCGGCGCAGCGCCCAGGCCTCGAGGAAGCCGAGTTCGGGACCCTGGACGCCATTGGCCCGGGCCTCGTCGACCAGGGCCGCGAGCGCGTCGATGCGGTTCAGATTCTCGTAGAGCAGGCCGAGCTCGAGGAAGGCGGAGGTGCCGCGCGGGTCGCTGCGGATCGCCGCGCGAAAGGCGCGCTCGGCCGCCTCGAAATCGCGCGCCGCCGATTCGGCGAGGCCCAGTTCGGTCTGCACACGCGGATCGTCCGGCGAAACCCGCGCGGCCTCGCGCATCATCGCCTGGCGCTGCTCCGTCCGGTCGGCCTTGGCCAGCACTTCGGAGAGGTTCATCACCATCTCGACGATGTCGGGCCGCAATTCGATCGCGCGCTGGAATGCAGCAATCGCGCCGTCCAGATCGCCGGCCTCGGCGCGGACATTGCCGAGATTGTTCCAGCTTTCGAAATCGGCCGGGACGGCGGCCAGGACCGCCTCATAGGCCCGCGCCGCCTCGTCGGGCCGCCCCTGCGCCTGATCGACATAAGCGGCGAGCCGCATCAGCTTGGCATCATCGCCGCCGCCCGCGCAGACCGCTTTCGCCTCGTCGAGCGCGCCGGCGGAGATCAGGACCATTGCGAAATTGGCGCGGGTGGCGAGATCGTCCGGCGCCCCCGCCAGGGCCGGGCGCAGATGGCCGATGGCAGCGTCGAAATCGCCCATCTGCGCCGCGACCAGGCCGGCGAAGCCGAGCAGATCGGCGGCGCCGGGCGTGTCGGCAAGCGCCGCCTCTGCCGCCCGGCGGGCGCCGGCGAGGTCGCCCCGGCGATAGAGGTCGAGCGCGGGGGCGAGGGATATGGGAGGTTGCTGCACGATCGGACTCACTGGGCGGGACGGGCGACATCGAAGGCGACGGTGAGCCGCTCGCCCTCCGCGAACGGGCGCGTACCGTGCCACATCGTCGAAGGGAAGAGGACGAGCCGGCCCGGCTTCGGCTCGATCTTGCGGACCGGCGGCAGGTCGAGGCCCAGCTCGGCCTGCGGCTCGCCAAGCATCAGCCAGCCCTGCTCGCCGGCGCCGATCGATTCTGGCAAGGCGACGTAGAAAGCGGAGCTGATCCAGCCGGCCGGGTGGACGTGGTTGGAATGGAAGCCGGCCCCGGCCAGCCGGACCGACCAGGAGCCGGCGAAGCGGATCGGCGCGCGCTTCGCGATCAGTGTGGGGTGGCCCCGCCGCGGCGGCGGCAGCTGGGCGGCGTGCCGCTCGACGGCGGCGACGATCCCCGCCCGCAGCGCGCGAATCTCGGGCTCGATCCGGGAGAAGAGCGACCCATCGGTCTGGGTGCCGCCGCGCACCGACTGGTCGAGCGGCTGGCCGACCGCCTGGTGGAGGCCGCGCAGCCGGTGCGCGAGCGAGTCGAGCGGGGGGATCGAATCGCCGATGTCGTAGATTCCGACCAGCCGCTCATCGCCTTCGAGCAACTGCCAGCGCGGATCGCCGGTGAGGCGCCACGCCGCCGACATATAGGGCCAGACGAACTCCGCCTGCTCGTTGCCGAGCCAGCGCTCGCCGAAGCCGGCGGCCTCGGCGGGCCGGCCGGCGCGAAGCAGGTGGCGCATGTAGCGCGCCGCCATGGTGACATGCTCGATCGGCCCCAGAGCGGCGAACAGCCGGTCCGCCGCCGCAATGTCGCCGGTTTCGGCGACCGCGACGGTTTCCAGCGCGTCGAAGACCATGTTCGGGCCGGCGGCGGCGCGGCCGCGCGCGACCAGGGCCAGAGCCTCCTCGTCGCGGCCGGCGTGCATCAACGTATCGGCCCATTCGCGCCAGATCGTGACGTCGCCCGGAGCCGCGGCGACCGCTGTCTCGAAGCTCGCCGCGAAAGTCTCGCGTTCACCCCCCAGCCAGCGCAACCGGCTGAGCGACGCGTGGCCGGGCAGCCAGAGCGGCACCTGCGCGATCCGGCTCTCCAGATCGGCGATGGCCTCGTCGATCCGGCCTTCCGCGAATCTGGCCGCCGCGAGGCCGAGCACAACCCACTCGTTGTCGGGAGCAAGAGCGCGCGCGCGTTCGAACCCGTCGATCGCCGGCAATCCGCCCTCCAGGCGCGATCGGGCCAGGCTGTGCGCGATCAAGGCATCGCGGGGGGCCAGCGAGGCCGCCTTTTCGAAGGCCGCCACCGCTGGCTCCAGCTCCTCGCGCCGGCGATGGGCGAGGCCGAGCACCTGCCAGAGCCGCGAATCGGCCGGATGCCGCTTCGCCGCCGCCTGCAGGATCGGCAGCGCCTCGTCCTCCAGGCCGTCCTTCACCGCCGTCACCCCGGCCGCGTAGAGCGTGTCGGCATCGTCGGGACTGGCGGCGCGGAGCCGCTGCGCCGCGTTGCCGGTCACAGCCCCTCCAGCGCGTCGGCGGCATCGGTCGCCGCCATCACCGCGGCCACCGCTTCGCGCTCGGCCATCGACAGATCGGGGTGCCAGGTGTCGACGATCAGGAGGACGCGCAGCGCGTCGCTGGGGTTGGCCGCCTCGTGCTCGATCGTGTCGTCGAAGACCCAGGCCTTGCCGGCCTCCCATTCGCGCCTGTCGTCGCCGACCCGGAACCAGCAGCCCGGCGGCACGATCAGCGGCAGATGGCAGACCAGGCGGGTGTTGGCGACGCCGGTGTGGGGCGGGATCCGCGCGCCGGGCGCGAGCAAGGAGAACATCGCATTCGGCCCGCGCCGCTCGATCTCCGGCTGATCGAGCCCGCCGAGCAAGCCCATCACATGGGGGCAGTGGCGGGCATTGGCATCGGTGGCGACCCCGTTCTGGACGAGGTGGATCGCGGTCCAGGCCTTGTTGCGGTTGAGCGCCGCCCATTGCCGCAGCGGAACGTCGTCGGGATATTGGATGTAGGGGACGAGCTCGGCCCGCTCCGCCGCCATCACCCGCCGGAAATCGTCGGCGATCGCCGGCGTCGCCGCCTCGAGCGCGTCCAGCCAGGGGAAATCGGCGCGGTCGTGAAACTCGCGCTCGCGCAGGCCGGGATAGTGAAAATGGGTCGGTTCGCTGTGAAAGGGCCGGGTCCGGCGCAGCGTGTTGGACTGGAATCGTCCCAGCCGGCCCCGTTCGGCGGGAGACAGAGCGATCCGGGCGGCAGCCGCGGCAAGCCGGGTTGCGCTCGCGCCGACATGGGCCTCGTGCCGGGCCCGGGCATGGGCGGCCATCGATTCGAGGTGGGGCGGGATCGCCGCCGGCGCCTGGGCGAGGGCGTAGCCGTAGGTTTCCCCGGCCTCGGCCTCCCGGTCAAGTTTCTCGAGCAGATTGGCCTTGAGCAGCAGCGGCACGAAGCCGAGCGGCTCGATGCGCAGAGCGCCGGAGACGGCGGCGAGCGCCGCCGCCAGATCGCCCGAAGCACGACACATGGCGGCGAGCTTCAGCCATGGCTCGCTACGCTCCGGATCGGCCTCGGTCGCCGCGGCGAGCAGCGCCCGCGCGGCGGCGGCATCGCCCCGCGCCGCGGCGCGGTCCGCCTCGGCTTCGAGCGCCGCCGCGCGATTCGGCTGATCGTGGGCCTGATCCATGGACGCGTTCTAGCGCCGCCGGCGCAAAAGAAAACGGCGGGCCGAGGCCCGCCGTTCCCTTTGTCGGCTGTTCCGCGACTTAGAAGTCGAGGGTGACGCCGGCGAAGATGTACCGACCCATGGCGTCGTAGACGTTCGGGAAGGTGTTGCCCGAGCAGACCACGCCCGGGCAGGCGTTGATCACGGTATTGCCGCCGTTCGCGCCGATGATCGGAGGATCGCGGTCGAGGATGTTGTTCACACCCAGGCGGAAATTATAGTGATCGCCGATCCGCGCGGTGAGCGTGAGATCGATGTAGCTCTGCGACGGAATGGTTTCGTTGAACGGCGCGAACTCCTGGTTCAGCGTCGCATTGTCGCTGGTGTTCTCGTTGTCGACGCTGGCGAAATAGCGCCATTGCAACGACACGCCGTAGCCGTCCGGGTGGGTCCAGGTCACGCGGGCCTTGTGGCGCCATTCCGGATTGGGAATGCCGCACTGCGGACCGTAGAGGCCAGCGCAGTCATAAGCGTCCGACACGCCATTGTCCGTGACCAGCTCGTCGAGCCAGGTGCCGACCAGGTTGAAGCTCAACCCGCCGAGGCCGCCGAGCTCCATCGAATAAGAGGCGTTGACGTCGATGCCGCGGGTCGAGAACGAACCGATGTTCTGCTGAAGGTCGCGGACGAAGCCGGCGCCGGTCCGCCACAGCGAGCCGAACTGATCGCGCTGGACCAGGCCGCAGAAGAACGGATCGAGCGACGCGACGCAGGTCGCGAGGATCGTGTCCTGCCCGATCGGCTGGATCGGCGACGCGATGTCGATGTCGAACCAGTCGACGGTGATCGCGAAGCGCGGGATGAAGCGCGGCTGAAGCACGATGCCGACGGTGATCGTGTCGGCGACTTCCGGTTCAAGCGTCGGGTTGCCGCCGATCAGGCCGTTATACTGGCCCGCCGGGTTCGCGGCGATCGAACCATATTGGCCCGCGGTGACGCCCATCGCCTGGCAGGCGGCGAGCGAGGCGGTCGGCACGGCGCCCGAGCAGGGATCGCCATTGCCGTTGAGACCGACGATCTGCGGCGCGAACAGCTCCTGGATGTTCGGCGCGCGGACCGCGCGGTTGTACGCCGCACGGAAGCGGATGTCGCGGACCGGCGAGAAATCGACGCCGACCTTGTAGGTTTCGGTGCTGATGCTGCGACCGCCGACGTCGTAATCGGAGTAGCGGAAGCCGCCCTCGACCGCGAGGCTGTGGATGCCATTCTCTTCGACGATCGGGATACGGATCTCGGTGAAGACCTCGCGGACGTCGAACGAGCCGGACACCGGAAGGGTCGGCGCGCCCTGGCCGGCCAGATCGCTCGACGGGAGCGTCTGGAAGGCGACGTCGGTCTGGAGCTCCAGCGAGTCCTTGCGATATTCGACGCCGAGGGCGATGCCGACGCCGTCATTGGCCCAGGGGAAGCGAAGCCCCCACTCGCCGAGATTGCCGGTGATCGAGGCGTTGGCGACCGTCTGCTGCGTGTTGCCGCGCTGGAAGCCCGGAGTCTGCAGATAGGCGAGCGACGCGGCCGACACCTGGCCATCGGCGAAGATGTCCCAGGGAACGCAGCTCGGATCGGTGCCGTCCAGGAACGACCGGCAGACCGGGTCGACGCCCGGCGTGCTCGGATCGTCGATGATGTCGATCGCGCGGCCGAGTCGGGTGACCGAGAAGTCGTTCTGGTAGGTCAGCTGGAAGTTGGTCTGCGCGAACTGATAATAGATGTCGTACGACCAGACGTCGCTGAGGTCGCCGCGCATGCCCGCGACGATGCGGAAATTCTGGTGACCGAGATCGCTCTGGCGGCCGCCGCCTTCCACGTTGCGGCGCAAGATCTGCGCGAAGCCGCGGGTGTAGGGCAGGCCCGTGTTCGGATCGATGAACACGGCCGGCGGATTGCCGGTGCCCGCAGCGCCATCGGCGTCAAGCAGGTTGTCGGAATCGCACAGGATGTTGCGCTGCTGCTGCGAGAGCAGCGGGTTGCCGACGCCGGGGGCGTTCACGGTCGGCGCGCCGGGCGCGCCGCAATTGATGAACAAGGTGTTGCCGAAATCGCCCGAAGGCGCGATCTGGGCGATCGTGCGATCGTCCATGAACATGACTTCGAGATAGGGACGCAGCGCCGGGCTGATCTCGTAATTGGCGAAGCCGCCCAGCGTGTAGCGCTCGTCCGGACGCTGGAAGAAGTTGGTCGGCGCGAAGTTGTAGGGCGTGAAGCCCGGGATCAAGGTGCGGTTCGGGCCGATCTGGAAGAAGGTCGACGTGACGTCGGGCAGCAGATCGGGATCGGGCCCGTCGGGGAACGTATCGACCGCGACGATGGAGGCGTTCGCTGCGGTGGCCGAGCCGCCGCAGATAAACAGCGGCGCGCCGCCGGCGACGGCGGCCTGGGTGTTGGCCTGGCTGGCGCAGGCGCTGTAGTCGCGCCGGCCCTGGGTGACCGCGTTCAGCTTGCGATAGCCTGCATAGAGCACGACGTTGCCGCGGCCGTCGTCGAAGCCGGCGCCGATCGCGAGGTTGATGTCGAACGTGCCGCCGTCGGCCACGTTGCCGGTCGGGTAGCCGAAGCCGCGCGCGTCGAGCGCGTCCTGGATGCCGGTGCTCGAGCCGTTCTCATGCTGATAGAAGCTGTACTGAGCGTCGAGGCGAACGCCTTCGAAGTCGGTGTCCATGATGAAGTTGACGACGCCCGAGACGGCGTCCGAACCGTAGACCGACGAGGCGCCGCCCGTCAGCACGTCGACGCGATCGACCATGAGCGCCGGCACCTGGTTGATGTCGGGCGAGGGAACCGAGGGATCGCCCGGGCCGAGGCGGCGGCCGTTGAGCAGCACCAGGGTGCGGTCCGCGCCGAGGCCGCGAAGATCGACCGTGGCCGTGCCCGACGCGCCGTTGGCGAGATTGCCGCCCTGGCCGGCGAAGGCCTGCGGCAGCGAGTTGATCAGGTCCTCGGTGCGGGTCGTGCCCTGCAGCCGGACTTCCTGGCTGTTGACGACCGTGACCGGGCTGACCGAGGTCAGGTTCGGGTTGCGGAGGCGGGAGCCGGTGACGACGACGTTGGTGTCGGTCGGGGAGCCATCCGACGAGGTGCCGGGCTCGGCCGCTTCAACCGGACCGGTCTGGGGCTGCTCGTCCTGCGCGAAGGCGGGCGTGGCAATGCCGACGGAACCACAGATGATCGTGGTGGCCAGCAGGTTGCGCAGATACGGATTCTTCCTCATTTCAGTCCCCTTATACTCGGCCGCGGCCGTGAGTCGTGCGCCGGTCTCGCGCCGACGGTCGAGGCGTGTTTACGGGATGAAATGAAATCGACGCAATTCCTCTCTTGCGTGGAGCGGCCATTTTTGGCGTGCGTGGCATAATTGCCACATGGGCAAAGTCGTTGCGAGGGTTGCGGAAAGCCCGGCCGGGCAGCAATAACGGGCACTCGACATTGGGGACTAGACCTATGATCACCGGCAAATCCGTTCTGGCCGCGGCGCTGCTCGCCGCCTTTCCCGCGGTCGCGCTGGCCCAGGCCGAGCCGGGCCAGCAGCGGCCCGAATTGTTCGAGGCGCTGGTGCGTTGCCGCGCGGTCGCCGAGGATGCCGCCCGGCTGCAATGTTTCGACGCCGCCGCCGCCGCGCTCGAACAGGCGGCCGCGCGCCGCGACGTCGTCGTCGTCGACCGCGCCCAGGTCCGCGAGAGCCGGCGTCGGCTGTTCGGCCTCGCTTTGCCGCGGCTGCCGATCTTCGGCGGCGGCGACGGCGACGACGATGACGACGACGACGAGATCACCCGGGTCGAGGGCGTGGTCGCCTCGGCCTCGCAGGACGGCCTCGGCCATTGGATCGTCGCGCTTCAGGACGGCGCGGTCTGGAGCCAGACCGACAACAACCAGCTCGCCTTGCGCCCCCGCTCCGGTCAGCCGGTGGTGATCGAGCGCGGCGCGCTCGGCAGCTACATGATGCGGGTCAACCGCCAGCCCGGAATCCGGGTGAATCGCACCCGCTAGCACCTTAACGCATCGCGCCGGCAAAGGCCTGCGCGTCGATCCGGGCGCCATTCCAGACCAGGCTCCAGTGCAGATGCGGCCCGGTCGCCCGCCCGCTCGCGCCGACGCGGCCGATCTCCTGCCCCTGGCGGACCCGATCGCCGGCGCGGACCGAGGCGCGGCTCAAATGGAGGAAGGCGCTGGTCAGCCCCATGCCGTGATCGACGATGACGAGATTGCCTTCGAGGCTGAAGCGGGGCGGCGGCGCCAGCGTCACGACTCCGTCGGCCGGGGCGACGACCATCGCCCCGGCCCTGGCGGCGATGTCGGTGCCGCTGTGATAGGCGGCGGCAACGCCGCCGCGATAGACTCGCTGCGATCCGAATATGCCGCTGATCCGTCCCCGCGCCGGCCACAGGAAGCGCTGGGTCCAGCCGGTGGTGTTCGACCGCCGCAGCCGCGCCGCGCCGATCAGCTGGAGCTCGCTTTCGCGCAGCCGGGCATATTCGGGGGTGGGGCCGGTCGACGGCCGCGCCATGCCGATCTGCTGGATCCGCCACGCCCGGCGCGCCACGTCGAGCGTCTCGCGCACTTCGCCGCCACCGGCGAGGCGGGCGACGAGGACCATCCGCGGCGGGGCGTCGCGATCGAAGCCGATCAGGAAGCGGCCGTCCGGGCCGAGCGGCACGTCGTTCCCATCGAGACTGAGGGCGACCGTGCCGGGGGGCGCCGTCGCGCGCAGAAGCGCGCCCTGCGCCGGCGGGCCGTCGATCCGGAAGGACGCGCGCGGCTGATCTGCGGCCGCGGCGGGCAGCACCGCCGCTGCGGCCAAGACGAGGAGCGCGGCCGCCGCCTGGCTCGGAGCGAATGAAGGACGCCGCATCCTTAGCCCACCACGCGCACGGCCGCCCGCTCCGCTTCGCTCAGCAGAGGATTCCAGGTGTCGAAGATGAAGATCGCCCGCGGCTCGTCGCTGTCGTTCCAGGCTTCATGCTCGATCGTGTCGTCGAACGCCCAGGCCTTGCCGGCCTCGAACATCCGCGTCTCCGCGCCGACGCGAAAGCCGCAGCCATCGGGGACGATCAGCGGCAGGTGGACGGTGGTCCGCACGTTGCTGGACCCGGTGTGGGGCGGAATCCGGGTCCGCGCCTCCAGGATCGAGAACATCGCAGTCGGCCCCTTGCCCGGAAGATCGAGCAAAGGCAGCTCATCCAGTACAGCGGCGGTCACAGGGCAGCGCGCGCAATTCCCGTCCTGGCGCACGCCGTCCTGCCAGAAGAACCAGGCGCTCCAGCGCGGGCTGTGGTTGAGCTCCTCCCATTGATTGGCCGGAAGGGTCGGATCGAAGCCGACATAGGGACGCATGCCCTGCCCCCCCTGCTCCAGGATTGCGAGGAGCTCGCGCCTGATGTCCGCCGTCCTCGCTTCGAGCGCCGCCAGCCAGGGGAAATGCTCCCGGGGGAAGAATTCGATCGCCGGCAAATAGGGAAAATGCCCACCCACGGGCTGCTGGACATAGACCCGGCGGCGCCCGGTCCGCTGCTCGGCATAGGCCCTGGCCCGGTGGAAATCGGCGCCGGGATGGGCGGCCTCGATTTCGGCCAGCGGCCGCTCCAGCGCCGCGGCGCGGCGGTCGTCGTCGGCCCGGATCACCTCGAGCCCACGGGCAAAGGCCTCGCGGACCGGCTCGGGAAGGCCGGCAAGATCGGGACCGGAGGCGACGATTGCGCGATAAAGCGCAAGCGACTCCGCGCCGCGATCCAGCCGGTCGAGGATTTCGGCCTTCTTGACGATGGCGGGAACATAATGGGGATCGGCCAGGAGGGCGCGGTCCAGGCTCGCCAACCCCGCCTCCAGATCGCCCGCCAGCTCGAGCGACTGGAACAGGTTGAACCAGAGCGGCGCCGTGCCGGGCTCGGCCGCAGTCGCCCGCTCGAGATAGGCGATCGCGGCTTTTGCATCGCGCCGGTTGAGCGCGATCATCGCCAGCGTGTTGAGCGCGGCGACGTGCTCCGGTTCATGATCGAGAAGCAGATGGAGCAGCTCGCTCGCGGTGTCGGACCGGCCTTGCCGCCATGCCTCGGACGCGCGCGCGAACAGGTCCGCATCCGGGGAGGGCGCGCTGGCGATGGTCAGCCCTTCCGTTCCGCCTCGAGCGAGGCGTCGGCCGAGACATAGGCCTCCTGGCGGGCGACGCTCCAATATTTCAAATCGGCGAGCGGGATCGGCTGGTGGGTCAGGGCGCACAGCACATGATCGCCATGGCTGAGCACCCGGAAGGTGCCCGGGAGATAATGCAGCCGGGCCAGCCGGCCCTTGTTGGTCATCAGCATGTCGTCACGTCCATCAGAGCAGCTTGGGCTGATCCGCCTTGGGCTTCTGATAAGCGCCCTTGCGCGGCCGCTCAACCTCCTCGCCCACCGCCGCGTCGACGCTGCCGTCGCCGAAATGCAGGCGGAGCGACCGTGCGGCGCGCGCCGCCGCGGCGCTGATCAGCGTGTTGCCGTCGCGGTCGGCGACCCGCGCATAGCCGTGCTTCAGCGGCCGGTCGGGATGGGCGAGCTGGGCCATCCGCCACAAGGCGTCGAGCCGGTCGCGGCCGCGGCGGTGGATGGCGGCGAGCAGATTGGGCCTGAGCGCGCCGGTGGCCTGGCCGAGCTCGCCACGCGCCTGATCGAGCCGCCCGCGAAGCCCGCGGGGAAGGCGCTCGCCGAGCTCGTCGAGGCGCTGGCGCTGCGGCGCGAGCAGCGCCGAGCGCTCGGGCCAGTGGCGGAGCAGGGCCTGGAGCTGCTCGGCCGCGCGCTCGGCGCCGCGCCGGGCGCAGCGCTCGGCGCGCGCGCCATAGTCGCGCACCGCGGCAAGCAGCTCGGCGCGGACCGGGACGGCGAGCTCGGCCGCGGCCGTCGGGGTCGGCGCCCGGACGTCGGCGGCGAAGTCGGTAAGAGTGGTGTCGGTTTCGTGGCCGACCGCGGAGATGGTCGGAATGGCCGAGCCGGCGACGGCGCGCACGACGACCTCCTCGTTGAACGCCCACAAATCCTCGATCGAGCCGCCGCCGCGCGCGACAATCAGCAAATCGGGCGGGTCGGGAAGGGCGTTGAAGCCGGCGATCGCCGCCGCGATCTTGGCGGCCGCGCCCTCGCCCTGGACCGGCACCGGCCAGAGAATGACGTGGGTCGGGAAGCGGTCCTCGAGCCGGTGCAATATGTCGCGGATCACCGCTCCTGTCGGCGAGGTCACCACCCCGATGCGGCGCGGTGCGAAGGGGAGCCGGCGCTTCCTCTCCGCGTCGAACAGGCCTTCGCCGGCGAGCGCCTGGCGGCGCTTGTCGAGCAGGGCCATCAGCGCGCCCTGCCCGGCCAGTTCGAGCCGCTCGACCACGATCTGATAGCGCGATCGGGCGGGATAGGTGGTGAGCTTGCCGGTCGCGATCACTTCAATCCCGTCCTCGGGCTGGAATCGGAGCCCCCCCGCCTGGCCGCGCCAGATCACCGCGTCGATGCAGGCGCCGTCGTCCTTCAGCGTGAAATAGCAATGGCCCGAAGCGACCCGCTTGAAGCCGCTGATCTCGCCGCGCACGCGGACATGGTCGAACGCGCCCTCAACGGTCCGCTTCAGCGCCGAGGAGAGTTCGGACACGGTCTGCGCCGGCGCGTTGTCGCCCGGACTTTCGGTTGCTAGGAGCCCGGCGTCGGTAAGAGGGTCGTCATCCATGAATGTGCTGCTCATCGGTTCTGGCGGGCGCGAGCATGCACTCGCCTGGAAGCTCGCGCAATCGCCGGCGCTGGGCAAGCTCCATGCGGCGCCGGGCAATCCCGGCATCGCGGACCTGGCCGAGCTCGCCGCGATCGACCCCGCCGATCACCGCGCGGTGATCGGCTATTGCCGCCGCCATTCGATCGGCCTGGTCGTGATCGGGCCGGAGGGGCCGCTGGTCGCCGGGCTCGCCGACAATCTGAGGACGATGGGCATCCTCGCCTTCGGGCCCGATCGAATTCCGGCCCGGCTCGAAGGATCGAAGGGCTTCACCAAGGACCTTTGCGCCAGGCACGACATTCCGACCGCGCGCTACGCGCGCGCCTCGGATCGGCTGGCGGCGGAGGCCGCGCTCGGGGATTTCGGCTTTCCGGTGGTGATCAAGGCCGATGGGCTCGCGGCCGGCAAGGGCGTCGTCATCGCCGAATCCGCCGGCGAGGCCGAAGCGGCGCTCGACGCCATGTTCGACGGCAGCTTCGGCGATGCCGGCGAGGCGGTGGTGATCGAGGAATATATGACGGGCGAGGAGGTCAGCTTCTTCGCGCTGGTCGACGGCGAAACCGTCCTCCCCTTCGGCTCGGCGCAGGACCATAAGCGCGTCGGCGACGGCGATACCGGCCCCAATACTGGCGGCATGGGCGCCTACAGCCCGGCCTCGATCTTCACGCCCGAGCTCGAGGCGCAGGTCATGGCGCAGATCGTCCGGCCGACCGCGCGCGCCCTGGCCCGGGCCGGAACGCCCTTTTCGGGGATCCTTTATGCCGGACTGATGCTGACTGCGGAGGGCCCCAAGCTGGTCGAATATAATGCCCGCTTCGGCGATCCCGAATGCCAGGCGCTGATGCTCAGGCTCGAAAGCGACCTGCTGGCGCTGATGCTGGCCACGGCCAAGGGCGCGCTGGCCGAGGCGGAGGCGCCGCGATTCTCGAAGCAGGCGTCGCTGGCCGTGGTCATGGCCGCGCGGGGCTATCCGGGCACGCCCCGGACGGGCGGAGCGATTGCCGGGCTCGACCGGGGGGATGGCGCCAGGATCTTCCAGGCCGGCACCGGGCTGGAGGGAGGCAGGCTGGTCGCCGCCGGCGGCCGCGTGCTCGGCATCGCGGCGCTGGGCGCGACCGTCGCCGAGGCGCAGCGCGCCGCTTATGGCGCGGTCGACCGGATCGACTTTCCCGACGGCTTTTGCAGGCGCGACATCGGCTGGCGCGAAATCGCGCGCCTCAAGGGCTGACGGGCGGGCGCGAAACGGTTATTGGTGGGGCAATGTCGACCCGGCTCAAATTCCTGATCGGCCTCGCCGCGGCCCTCGCGACCGGCTGGATCAGCCACGGCCCCCTCGGCCGCGGCGAAGCCTTTGTCGACACAATGGAGACAAGGGCCAAGGGCATGGTGGCGTTGGCCGCCGTCCCCGGCGTCGGGGTCCGCTTCAGCCGCGATCCGCTGTCGCGGCAGGCGATCCTCTCGGGCCAGGCCGATCGCTTCCAGCGCGAGGGCCAGGGCGAATATCTCGGCCTCAACGGCCGAATGCTGCTGATCCCCGGCGTGTCGGGCGTGCGCTGGGAGGGCGAGTGACATGCCGCTGCTCGCCGAAACCCTGATCCTGACCGTGATCGCCTACCTTCTCGGCCTCGGCCTCGCCTGGCTGTTCTGGGGTCGGCGCAAGCGGGACGGCTTCCTGTGAGGAGGCCGGGCCGATGATGGCGCTCATCCAGTTCAACCTCGCCACCCTCGTAGCGGCTCTGGCGATCGGCCTCGTCACCGGCTGGTGGATCTTCGCCCGCCGCGCCGCGCCGACCCGGACCAAAGAGGATTCCGACCCGACATGAGCTTCGATACCCAGACCATCCTGATCGTCGTCGCCGCGCTCGCCGCTTTGGCGGTCGCCATCCTCGTCCTGCGCGGCGGCGGCCGCGCGCCCCGGATCGAGCGGCGGCCCGGGGGCGATCCTTATGTGGCGACCAAGGAGCGGCCCTATATGAAGCCGCCGGCGCCGTCGGTCGACGGACCCCAGGGCAACAGCGTCGTCGACGAAGTGGCGGTGGCCGCCACCGACGTCGCCGGCGAAGTGCTCGGCGTCAAGGCGAGCCACGTCCCGGCCGGCGACGCCGACGATCTTTCCCGCCTGAAGGGCGTCGGCCCCAAGTTCGTCGCCTGCCTGCACGCGCTCGGCATCACCCGCTACGAGCAGCTGGCCGGCCTCAACGCCAACGAGGCCGCCCATCTCGACGAGCGCCTGGGCCCCTTCCAGGGCCGCCTCGGGCGCGACCGGGTCGTCGAGCAGGCCGCCTATCTCGCCCGCGGCGACGTCGACGGCTTCGAGGAGAAGTTCGGGAAGCTGGGCGGCTGAGCTCCACGCGTCATTCCAGCGAAAGCTGGAATCTCACTTCCTGGTCCCAGCGCTTGTAAAGGCAAAGAGATTCCAGCTTGCGCTGGAATGACGGCTGTCGCCTCAGGCCCGCCGGCCCCGCCTGGCCTGGACGGCGCGCAACTTGTCGATCTTGCGGCCGTCCATGTCGACGATCTCGAATCGCCAGCCGCGGAAGCTGAAATCATCGCCTTCCTCGGGGAGCCGGCGAAGCACCGACAAAGCGAGGCCGGCCGCGGTCGCATAGTCGCGGTCCTCCGGCAAGGCGATGCCGAGCTGGTCGGACAGCATGTCGGCCGAAACCGCGCCCGAAACCAGCCAACTGCCGTCGGCGAGCTCGACCAGCGGCCGTTCGGTGCCCTCGTCCTGGTCGGACGCGAACACGCCGGCCATCGCCGACAGCAGATCGGCGGGCGTCACCAGCCCCTCGAAATGGCCGTATTCGTCATGGACGAAGGCCATCGGCACCTCGGCGTCGCGAAGGGCGTTGAGCGTGTCCATCGCGTCGAGCTGGTCGGGCACGATCGGCGCCCGGCGGATCAGCTCGCGCAGATGCAAGACCCTGTTCTCGAGCAGGCAGGTGACGATGTCGCGGGCCTGGACGACCCCGATCAGCCGATCCACCGAGCCTTCGGCGACGGGAAGCCGGCTGTGCGGCGATTCGAGCAGTTTCTCGCGGATCGCGTCGGCATCGGCGTCGGCGTCGATCCATTCGACCTCCGTGCGCGGGGTCATGACCTCGCGGGTTGGACGGTCGGCGAGGCGGACCACGCCCGAGATGATCGCCCGCTCGCTTTCCTCGAGCACGCCGGCCGTCGCCGCCTCGGCGACGACCAGGTGGAGGTCCTCGGCAGTGACGTGATCGGCCGATTCGCGGCGTAGCCGAAGCAATTTGAAGATGAGCGCGCTGGTCCGGTCGAGCAGCCAGACGACCGGCGCGGTGGCGGTCGAGAGCCAGCGCATCGGCAGCGCGACCCAGACCGCTATGGTTTCGGGCGCGCGCAACGCGAATTGCTTGGGCACCAGCTCGCCGATCACCAGGGAGGCGTAGGTGGTCAGCACGATCACCAGGGTGAAGCCCAGGGTCGGGGCGGTGTCGGCAGGGATTCCGAGCGCCTCCAGCCTCTGGCCCGTCGGACCGCCGAGGCTTGCGCCCGAATAGGCGCCGGCGAGGATGCCGATCAGGGTGATGCCGATCTGAACCGCCGACAGGAAGCGGCCGGGATCGCCGGCGAGGGCGAGCGCGGCCTGCGCGCCCTTGCTCCCGGCCCGGGCCATCGCCTTCAGCCGCGGCTTGCGCGACGAGACGATCGCAAGCTCCGACATGGCGAACAGGCCGTTCAGCGCCACCAGCACGAGGATGATGACGACATCCAGCCAGGGAAAGGGTTCGAGCGGCGGCATGAGCGTCCTGCCCTCCTAGCCGCGTTGCCGGGGCTCGGACAATGATATCCTCCCCCGCGAATGCGCCGGCGGGCTCATCCGCGCCGGTCGCGGAAGAAGGCGCGCAGCATCGCTCCGGCCTCGGCCTCGCCGAGTCCCGCATAGATTTCGGGCGCATGGTGGCAGGTCGGCTGGCCGAACAGGCGCGGGCCGCTGACGACCGCGCCGCCCTTGGCGTCGGCGGCGCCGAAATAGAGGCGCGAGACTCGGGCCAGTGCGATCGCGCCGGCGCACATCGCGCAAGGCTCCAGCGTCACCCACAGATCGCAGCCGTCGAGTCGGGATGTCGAGAGCTTCGCCGCCGCCGCGCGCAGGGCGACCATCTCGGCATGGGCGGTGGGGTCGTCCGTGTCGCGCATGCGGTTGCGCGCCACCGCCAGCACCGCGCCGTCGCGGGTCACCACCGCGCCGACCGGCACCTCGCCGTCGCGCGCGGCGGCGGCCGCCTCGTCGAGCGCGAGGCGCATCGGCTCGGGCAGCGGGAACGCCGTGGCTATTGGCTGTTGGCCTGATTGTCGACGCTGACGGTCGGGACTTCGACGCTGACATTCTTGGTGCCGACGGTGACGTCCTGAGTCTCGATCGTCACCGAGCCGTCGGTGCCGCGGCCGATGTTGATCGCGCCGGTATAGATGAGCGCGATGCCGATCACGATCAGGAGCGCAATCAGGAGCAATATCGTCCGAAGCATGATCGTCCCTCGCTTTGTTCCGTTCCGTCGTCAACGATGCAGATGGCAGATCGGTTGCGTCCCCGCAATGACTCGCCGGCTGGCCACGAGCGGTTGACGAATCGGCACGGCGCCGCTATCCGCGCCCACTTTCCGGGGTGCTCTACGCCCCCAATCCAGGAAGAGATTGAAATGTCGCGCATTTGCGAGCTGACCGGCAAGGGCCGGCTGGTGGGTAACAATGTTTCCCACGCCAACAACAAGACCAAGCGCACGTTCCTGCCGAACCTGCAGAACGTCACCTTGATCTCCGACGCGCTCGGCCGCGGCGTCAAGCTGCGCGTCTCGATGAACGGGCTCCGGTCGGTGGAGCATGTCGGCGGCCTCGACAATTGGCTCGTCAAGACCGGCGACGACAAATTGAGCCTCAAGGTCCGTCGCCTGAAGCGCGAGATCGCCAAGAAGCGCGCCGAGACGGCAACCGCCGACGCGGCCGCCGCTTAAGTCTCTCCCGTCATTCCAAACCCACTTTCGTCATTCCAGCGAAAGCTGGAATCTCTTTTGTCTTCAGGGAAGTGAGATCCCAGCGTCCGCTGGGATGACGGTCAGCGCCGTTCACTCCACCAGCGCGAACTTCATCAGCAGCGTCCGCTGAAGCGGGAAGAAATTGTCGTCGGAGGCGATCCACACGATCGTCCGGCCATTTTCCACGACGACGCTCAACGCCTCCATATTGTCGACGGTGAGCGGTGCCCGCAGGGCGCCGACCTCGCGCGCCTCGAGGGTCGCCCCGGCCGCAAGCCCGCGCGGATCGGCGATGGCGAGCGTCGCCGATATCCCCTCGAACAAGGCGAAGCGGCGGTTCAGCAGCAGCAGGCGGCCGTCGGGCAGCACCGCCGCGTCGGTGATCCGGAAGCCGGGCGGGGGCCGGTAGGACAATCGGGCCGCGGCCGTTCCGGGCAGCGACGGATCGCCGGCGAACAGGACGACGTCGCTCAGCGCGCCGCCATCCTCGCGCCCCTCGGAGAAGACAAGGTAGCGGCCGTCGGCGAGGCGGACCATCGCCTCCGCCCCCGCATTGCCGCGCCAGCGCCGCATTGCCGGCGGCCGTGCCGCCGAAACCGGCGCGAGGTCCGCAAGCCGGTAGCGCCAGATCATATTGTGCCGCTCGAATGCGATCCTGAGCGCGCCGCCCACCACCACCATCGCCTCGGTGTCGCGGTTGGACTTGCGAGTCGCCGGGCCGGGGCCGCGCGGCAGCGGATCGAGCCGCACCCGCGCCGGGCCGCGCCCCGGCAGCGCGAAGCGCAGCAGCGTGCCCGCGTCGCTGATCGCGATGACCTGGCCGTCGGCGACATGGATCGCGGAAATGCCGCCGAAGCGCGCCGAATCGCTGCCGATCTCCCAGCCTTCCAGAAAAACCAGGGCGCCAATCCGCCGCCGGCCCGGATCGTCCGGGTCGAGCGCCAAGGGCGCGAAGCTCAGTCCGGCCTCCCCCCGGCCCGGCGGCGGCGGCGGCGGGCCGGGCGCGACATTGGTCGCGAGCAGGAGGCCGGCGAGCAATATGAAGGCGCCGCGCTGGAGGCGAGACGTCCAAATCCGTTCAGGAAAACCCCCTAGTTTCATGAACGGCCGCTGACAGGTGCATTCAGGACGCACTCAACCGGATCATGGGAAAAGGGCTGCATGTCGAAGGCCATAGCAACCCGCTGGGTCACCGGCCGGACTGACAGAGGAGTTAGAAACATGATTAAGAAAATCGCCCTTTCCACCGCCGTCGCCGTCTCGGCGCTGACCGCCATTCCCGCGGCCGCCGAGGCCCAGAGCCGCAACGGCTATTATGACAGCCGCTATCAGCAGGGCCAGCGCTACAACCAGCGCGACGTCCGCCGCTACGGCAACCAACGCTACGACCGGCGTTACGCGAACCAACGCTACCAGAACCAGCGCTACGGCAATCATTACGGCCAGCGCTGCTCGAACGGCACCACGGGCTCGATCATCGGCGCCATCGCCGGCGGCCTGCTCGGCCGCGAGGTCGCCGGCCGCGGTGATCGCACCATCGGCACGATCATCGGCGGCGCCGCCGGCGCCCTTGTCGGACGCGAGATCGATCGCAACTGCCGCTAGGAGCTAGTCCTTCGTTCAGCGTTGCGAAGGACGGGGCCGGTCACGAAAGTGGCCGGCCCCAATTCCTTGCGCTCCGCCGGTGCGGCGAGGATGCGGTCAGCCCGGAACGTAGACGTAGATGGTCTGCGGCCGGTAGCTGACCGAAACCGGCGTCCACTGGAAGTCGCGGTCGTACCGGATCGTCGCTCCCTTGCTCTGCGAATCGAAGGCGAGAACGGTGACCTGGGCCGAGCCGATCGTGACCGCCATCGGGATCCGCCGGCTGCGGAAATTGGGCGCGGCGCTGGTCCGCACGATGCCGCGCCCGTCCCCGGTCAGCATCAGGTCGATCGGCTGGCGGACGCCGCCGACATAGAAGCCGACCGGGAAATTGGCGCTGCCGAGCAGGCCGCCGCCGCTATAGCCGATTTCGATATGATTGCCCTCGCCGATCGGCACGTTGCGCGCCTCGCGATAGGCGACGGGGGTGATCGGGACCATGATCTGGTCCGGGGCGCGCTTGGCGCCGACCAGGAAAGCGCGGTCGAAGCGCCCGTCCGAATCCGAATCGACCAGGCAGAAGCGGCGCTGGCGCGCGACTCGGGTGGCCACGCTGGACAGGCCGAGGGTCAGCGACGAGGCGACCGCGGCGACCGCGTTGGTGCGAAGCTCGCCGCAGAAGATCGGCGCGCCCTCGGCGAGGCTGGAGAGGTCGCCGCCGCGCCGCGAGATCACCGCCCAGAGCTGGCTGAGCGGGGTGATCGTCTCGCTGACGCCGGCGATCTCGACCGTGACGTCCTCGGCGATGGCCGCCGTGTGAAACCAGCCGAGCGGCGCCCGCATCACCGTGTCGCCCGGCATGAGCCGGCGCTCGGAGCCGGCCGCGTTGGGCGCCTCCGCCGGCAGGATGACCATGCCGGCCAGGCCCACCCGATACTGGCCGGCCTGGGCGGGCGCCGCCGCGGCCAGCAAGACGAACAAAGCGGCGAGGCGGCCGCGCCTCTTCTTCCTCGATCTCGACATGTATCCCCCCGGATCAATGCGTTGCGGGCCGAGCATAGTCGCGCCGGAGGCGCTTGGGAAGCGCCGCTCAGGGCTTGTCGAACAGGCTCGCCAATTGCTCGACCATGGTCCCGCCCAGTTGCTCGGCGTCCATGATGGTGACGGCGCGCTCGTAATAGCGGGTGACGTCGTGGCCGATTCCGATCGCGATCAATTCGACCGGCGACCGGCTTTCGATCCAGCCGATCACCTGGCGCAAATGGCGCTCCAAATAGGTGCCCGAATTGACCGACAGCGTCGAATCGTCGACCGGCGCGCCATCCGAGATCACCATCAGGATCTTGCGCTCCTCGACCCGGCCGATCAGCCGGTTGTGCGCCCAAAGGAGCGCCTCGCCGTCGATATTCTCCTTGAGCAGGCCCTCGCGCATCATCAGCCCGAGATTCTTGCGCGCCCGCCGCCAGGGCTCGTCGGCCCGCTTGAAGACGATGTGCCTGAGGTCGTTGAGCCGGCCTGGATTGGGCGGGCGGCCGTCGGCCAGCCATTTCTCGCGCGATTGGCCGCCCTTCCAGGCGCGGGTGGTGAAGCCCAATATCTCGACCTTGACCCCGCAACGCTCGAGCGTGCGCGCCAATATGTCGGCGCTGATCGCGGCGATCGAGATCGGCCGGCCGCGCATCGAGCCCGAATTGTCGATGAGCAAGGTCACCACGGTGTCGCGAAACTCGGTGTCGCGCTCGACCTTGTAGGAGAGGCTGTGGGCCGGGTTGACCACGACCCGGGCCAGCCGCGCCGCATCGAGCAATCCTTCTTCCTGGTCGAACTCCCAGCTTCGCGACTGCTGCGCCATCAGCCGTCGCTGCAGCCGGTTGGCGAGCTTGGTGACCGCGCTCTGGAGATGGATCAATTGCTGGTCGAGATAGGACCTCAGCCGCCCCAATTCCTCCTCGTCGCAAAGCGCGGGCGCCTCCACCTCCTCGTCATATTGGGCGGTGAAGATTCGATAGTCGAAGCTGGGCGGCAGATCGGAAAGCGGCCGGTTCGGGCGAACCGGGAGAATCCCCTCATCGCCCTCCTCCCCCAGGCCGTCGGACGAATCGCCGAGCTCCTCGTCGGTCCAGTCGCTGTCCTCGCCGTCTTCGCCGTCCTGCTGCTCGCCGCGAATCTCCGCCTCGCCGCGGCCGCCGCCTTCCTCCTCGTCGTCGGCCTCGTCCTGGCCGCCGCTTTCGCCCTCCTCGTCGCCGTCGTCGTCGCCGCTTTCCGGATCGGCATCGGCTTCGGCCTCGCCCTCGATCAGCTCGAGGTCGCGCAGCAGCTTGGTCGCCAGCGCCGCGAACGCCGCCTGGTCGTCGAGCGCGAGGCCAAGCGCGTCGAGATCCGCGCCGGCTTTCTCCTCGATCCAGTCCGACACCAGAGCCAGCCCGGCGCGGGCCGCTTCGGGCGCCGCCTCGCCGGTCAGCCTCTCGCGCACGATCAGCCCGACCGCCGAGCCCAGAGGCACTTCCTCCCGGTTGCGCGCCCGCACCAGGGGATCGGTCCGAAGGCGCATCTCGGCGAGCCGGGCGAGATTGTCGCGCACTCCGGCCATGCCGCGCGCGCCGAGCGCCTCGACCCGCGCCTGCTCGGCCGCGTCGAACACAGCGCGGGCGACTTCGTCGGCCGGGGCGTGCCGGGCGTGGAGCCGCTCATTGTGATGACGCAGCCTCAGCGCCGCGCCGTCGGCGAAGCCGCGCGCCTCGGCCGCCTCCTTGGCGCCGAGCGCGCGGCCCGGCATCGGCGCCTTGACGATCTTGCCCGCGACGGTCGGCAGGTCGCTGGTGAAGCCGAGCTCGACCTCCGCGTCCCGCGCCATCGCCCGAGTCGCCCCGGCCAGCGCGAGGCGAAAGGCTTCGAGGGGATTGTCTTCGGGCATTACCAGATCACCTTGCAGCCAAGCGCGCGGAGTGCCGGGTCGCGGGTCACGACCGTCATCCCCTCGATAAGCGCCTGCGCCGCGAGAATTCGATCGAAAGGATCGCGAGGCTCGCCCGGCATCAGACCGGCTTGCACGGCGTGGTCATGGCGAATGTCGAGATGACGGAAATCCTCCTCGCCGACATTGGCGTCGAACGCTTCTATTACCTCCGCCATCGCCGGAAGCTTCCCGGCGCGCACCTTCAGCGCGATCTCAATGCCGCTTACGGCGCTGACATGGATCGAGCCGTCCCCCCGGCTGGACATGATCTCCCTTGAGCGCGCTGAGAGGCTTGGGTCGCCGAGCCACCACCAGATCAGCGCGTGCGTGTCGAGCAAATAGGCGCGCGGTCTAGCCACTACAGGATGTTCGAGTATTTGCCTTCCCAGGCATTCAGTTCGTCATCGGACAGAGGCTCGAACCAGATGTCGCTCGGCACCTCCTTCAGGAGATGCTTGAATCGCCCTGGCTCACGGCGCGGCTTGGCAGTCTCCGAGATCGGCACCAGCTTCGCATAAGGCTTGCCGGCCTTGGCGATAACAATCTCTTCGCCCGCATAAGCGCGGTCGAGCAGCTTCGAAAGCTGGGTCTTGGCGTCGTGGACGTTGAACATCTTGCGGGGATCGGCGTCAGCCATAGTTAGTCCACTTAGTCCACTTGGCCTGAAAACTCAAGCCTTCCCGACCACGCTCTCCGGCAGATCCTTGCCGAACACGCGCTGATAATATTCGGCCACGGTCGCCCGCTCCGCCTCGTCGCATTTGTTGAGGAAGGTGAGGCGGAAGGCGAAGCCGACATCGTCGAAGATCAGGGCGTTCTGCGCCCAGGAGATGACGGTGCGCGGGCTCATCACGGTCGAGATGTCGCCGGTGACGAAGCCGGACCGGGTGAGCTCGGCGACCTTGATCATCCGCTCGACCTCCTGGCGGCCGCCCTCATGGTCGTACTCGCCAGATTTGGCGAGCACGATCTGCGCCTCGACCGCCGCCGGCAGATAGTTCAGCGTGACGACGATGTTCCATCGGTCCATCTGGCCCTGATTGATCTGCTGGGTGCCGTGATAGAGGCCGGTGGTGTCGCCCAGGCCGACCGTGTTGGTGGTCGCGAACAGCCGGAAATAGGGATGCGGGCGGATCACCCTGTTCTGGTCGAGCAGGGTCAGCTTTCCCTCGGTTTCGAGCACGCGCTGGATCACGAACATCACGTCTGGCCGGCCGGCGTCATATTCGTCGAACACGAGGGCGGTCGGAGTCTGCAGCGCCCAGGGCAGAAGCCCCTCGCGGAATTCGGTGACCTGCTGGCCTTCGCGAAGCACGATCGCGTCGCGGCCGACCAGGTCGATCCGGCTGATATGGGCGTCGAGGTTGATGCGGATGGTCGGCCAGTTCAGCCGCGCCGCGACCTGCTCGATATGGGTCGACTTGCCGGTGCCGTGATAGCCCTGGACCATCACCCGCCGATTCTTGCCGAAGCCGGCGCAGATCGCCAGCGTCGTATCCGGATCGAAGACATAGGCCGGATCGTGATCGGGCACGCGCTCGTCGGCCTCCGAGAAGGCCGGCACCTCCATGTCGCTGTCGATCCCGAACAGCTCGCGCACCTTCACCATCCGGTCGGGCGCGTCCATCACCGTCGCGGTGCGGCTGTCGGGATTCACATTGGGTATGTCTGCCATGGCTTTTCTCTGGAGTTCCCGGCCGATCAGGCGAAGATCGGGCGGCCTTTGAGCGCCGTATAAGCCTCGATCACCTGCTGCAATGCTTTCTCGTGGCTGCGGTCGCCGCCGTTGCGGTCGGGGTGGTAGCGTCGGACCAGCTCGGCATAGCGGGTGCGAAGCGCGCGCCGGTCGGCGTCGAGGTCGAGCCCGAGCAGGCCGAGATGGCGGCGGTCGGCCTCGCTGAGCTGGCGGCCGTCGCTCCGCACCAGGCGGTCGGGGCGGAAGCGGGCGCCGATCGCGTCGAGCGGATCGGTGAAGTCGGCCCAGCGCGGTCCGGGCGCGGCTCCGCCGGCGGCGAAGGCGCGGGTTTCACGGTCCCAGCCGCCATAGGGATTTTGCGCGGCGCCGATCTCCTCGGCGCTCATGCCCTCGAAATAATTGTATCCGCTGTTGAATTCGCGGACATGGTCCAGGCACAGCCAGCGCCAGTCGCCGGGCCCGTCGAAGCCGGGGCGCTGGAGGCCGGGCGCGCGGAATTCGCCGGACGCGTCGCAGCCGGGCTCGGCGCATGGCTGCGCCCGCCCTTCGACCCGTCCGTGGAACCGCGTCTCCTTCCTGCCCGCGCTCGCCAATCCTCGCTCCCTTTCTGCGACAGCCTCACTATATAGGCCAAAATGAGCGCTGCTTTAACCGGCCCCGTCGCCCGCGAGATCGAAGAACGTCTGCGCGCCGCGCTTACTCCCACGCGGCTAGCCGTGATCAACGACAGCGCGAGACACCAGGGCCATGCCGGGGACGACGGCAGCGGCGAAAGCCATTTCACGGTGGAGATCGAGGCGGCGCAATTCGTCGGCATGACCCGCCTGGAACGCCAGCGCGCGGTCAACGCCGCGCTCGGCGAGCTGATGCGCGAGCATATCCACGCGCTGGCGATAAAGGCGAGAGCGCCGGGCGAATGATGCCGCGATCCCAGGCTCCAGGAGAGACACCTACGTCGCCCAAGCCCTATGCCGTGCTGTACCGCTGGACCGTCGATCCCGCCTGCGAGGAGGAGTTTCGCCGGCGCTGGCGGGAGGCCACGATCGAGCTGCGGGATGGCTTCGGGGCTCTGGGCTCCTGCCTTTCGCGCGACGCCGAAGGCGCCTTCGTGGCGTTCGCCCGCTGGCCGGGCGAAGAGCATCGCGACAGGGCCTTCGCCGAGCGCGGCCCCGTCGAACCCTGGTCCGGCATACTGACGTTTGAAATGACGAAGCTCTGGGTGGAAGACGACCTGCTGACGGCTTGAGGAATGCCGGACGGACGCCCTCCCGCGCCGCGACTTCCGCCTCCCTTCGCGCCTTCGCGTGAAACCCTTTTTCTCACGCGAAGGCGCGAAGGACGCGAAAGGAGAAAGGAGATTCCAGCTTTCGCCGGAATGACGATAAGAGAAAGGAATGACCGACGATCCCTTCCTCCAGACCCTGCTCCCCACCACCCACGATCTGGGCGGGTTCAAGGTCCATCGCACGCTGCCGCACCGGGTGCGCACCACGATCGGCCCGTTCATCTTCTTCGACCAGATGGGGCCGGCGAAGCTCGCGCCCGGCGGCGGCATCGACGTTCGCCCGCATCCCCATATCAACCTCGCCACCGTCACCTATCTGTTCGCCGGCGCGATCGACCATCGCGATTCGCTCGGCACCTTCGCGACGATCGCGCCGGGCGCGGTCAACCTGATGACGGCCGGGCGTGGAATCACCCATAGCGAGCGCTCGCCGGCCGCGCTTCGCGCCGACGGCCCCGAGCTCAGCGGCATCCAGACCTGGCTCGCTCTGCCCGGCGCCAAGGAGGAGATGGACCCCGCTTTCGAACATGTCGCCAAGGCCGACCTCCCCGTCGTCGACGGCGTCGGCGCCCGGGCGCGGATCGTGATGGGCAGCCTGTGGGGCGAAACCGCGCCGGTCACCTGTCACAGCCACACCATCTATGCCGACATCCTCCTTGCCGCCGGCGGCGCGATGCCGATCGATCCCGAGGCGGAGGAGCGCGGCCTCTACGTCGCCGAGGGCGAGGCGAGCCTCGACGGCGTGGCGCTGCAACCCGCCACGCTCTACGTGCTGCGCCCCGGAATCGCCGCGACCCTGCGCTCGGCCGGCGGCGGCAGGGTCATGCTCTGCGGCGGCGCCCCCCTCGACGGGCCGCGCCACGTCTTCTGGAATTTCGTCTCCTCGCGCCGCGACCGGATCGACCAGGCCAAGCAGGATTGGAAGGCCGGCAAGTTCGCGCTGCCCCCGGACGATCGGGGCGAGTTCATCCCGCTCCCCGAAGTGCCGACTACGGTGAGCTATCCATGACGGCCGGCATCATCTCCTCGTCGTCATTGCCGCCTCATCGGCGTCACCCTGAACGTGTTTCAGGGTCCATCTGGTCGCCCGCGCGGCCGGTGGAGAATTGGATGCTGAAACAAGTTCAGCATGACGGGAGCGCCGAAGCATGACCGCCCTTACCGTCACCCGCATCGCCCTCCCCACCGGAGTCACCCTCAACGTCCAGGCCGGCGGCCCCGAAGACGCCGAGCCGATCGTCTTCCTCCACGGCTTTCCCGAATCGCACCGCACCTGGCGCGCGGTCGCGCCCGACCTCGCCCGCGATTTCCGGGTTGTCGCGCCCGACCAGCGCGGCTTCGGCGGCTCGGACAGGCCGGAAGGCGTCGAGGCCTACAAGACCGACCGGATCGTCGAGGATCTGATCGCGCTCGCCGACGGGCTCGGGCTTGGAAGCTTCACTTTGGTCGGCCACGATTGGGGCGGCGCCGTCGCCTGGCTCGCGGCGCTGCGCCATGCCGATCGGATCGCTCGCCTCGTCATCGTCAACGCCCCCCATCCGCTCGTCTTCCAGAAAAGCCTGATCGAGGACGCCGCCCAGCGCGCCGCCTCGCAATATATGAACGCGTTCCGCAATCCGGCGATGGAGCGCGGCATCGAGGCGATGGGATTGGAGGCCTTCTACGCGAAGAGCTTCGGCGCCCATGTCGATCTCGCCGCCATCCCCGCGCGGGAGAAAAAGGCCTATCTCGAAGACTGGGGCAGGCCCGGGGCGCTGACCGCGATGCTCAACTGGTATCGGGCGAGCGAGATCGTCGTTCCGCAAGTCGGCGAGGACGTGGCGGCGCCGGCCTGGACCGGCGCGCCCTTCCCGCGGCTCGAGATGCCGACTTTGGTGATCTGGGGACTCGGCGACAAGGCGCTGCTCCCGGTCCAGCTCGGCGGCCTCGACGCATTGATCGACGATTTGCGAATCGTCACCATCCCCGACGCCGGCCATTTCGTGCCCTGGGAGCAGCCGGAGACGGTCGCCGGCGCGATCAGGGATTTCATGGCCGACGCCGGATGATTCGCGCCTGGCCCGTCATTCCAGCGAAAGCTGGAATCTCCCTGCCTTGCGACGTCGGCCTTAAGGGAAGCGGGATTCCAGCTTTCGCTGGAATGACGGAGGGGGCTGGAATGACGCAGGGGGCTGGAATGACGGAGGGCCAGAATGACGGTTCCCTATGACCGGCGCAAACTCTAAGCCGCGCGCCATGGCCACCATTCCCAAGCGCTCGCGTTCCCGCTCCGCCGCCCGGCTCGCCGCCGTGCAGGCCCTCTATCAGCAGGAGATGGAGGGGACGCCGCTGGCCAGGCTGCTCCACGAATTCCACCATCACCGGCTCGGCGCCACCATCGACGGCGTCGAATATGCCGAAGCCGAGGTCGATTTCTTCGACGATCTGGTGAGCGGGGTCGAGGCGCGGCGCGGCGAGCTCGACGCGCTGATCGCCGGCAAGCTCGCCCACGGCTGGTCGCTGGCCCGCCTCGACAAGCCGATGAAGGCCATCCTGCGCGCCGGCGCCTACGAGCTCGCCGCCCGCGCCGACGTCCCCGCCGCCTCCGCGATCAGCGAATATGTCGATGTCGCCAAGGCCTTTTACGACGCCCGCGAAACCGGCTTCGTCAACGGCCTCCTCGACGCGATCTCGCGGGAGGTGCGGAAGTGAATTATCCTCCCTGTGAGCGAAGCTCATGGGGAGGGGGACCGCACGAAGTGCGGTGGAGGGGCAATCGGGCGCTGTCGGCCCCTCCACCATGCTTCGCATGGTCCCCCTCCCCATCGCTTCGCGACAGGGAGGATTAGGTGCCCGCCGAATCCGCCTTCATCGACTCGCTTCGCGCACTGGCCGCGGACCCCGCGGCCCGCGGCCTGCTCGACGACGCGGCGGTGATCGAGATCGGCGGCGAGACTCTGGTCCTCACTCACGACATGATCGTCGAGGGCGTCCATTTCCTCCCCGGCGATCCCCCCGGCGACGTCGCCTGGAAGCTCCTCGCGGTGAATCTCTCCGATCTCGCCGCCAAGGGCGCCCGGCCGCTCGGCGTGCTCCTCGGCTTCACCCTCGGCGAGGCGCAATGGGACAAGGCCTTCGCCGCCGGGCTCGGCACGGCGCTCTCGGCGTTCGGAGCGCCGCTGCTCGGGGGCGACACCGTGTCCTCGCCCACGCGCGTGCTCGGCCTCACCGCCCTCGGTCGGGCCACCGGCCCGGTGCCGTCCCGGGCCGGCGCCCGCCCCGGCGACCTGCTCTGGGTCAGCGGCACGATCGGCGATGCCGGCGCCGGGCTCCGGGCGCTGCGTGACGGACATGACGAAGCGGCCCTGATCGAGCGCTACCGCAACCCCCGCCCGCGGCTCGAGGCGGGCGAGCGGCTGGCGCCCTTGGTCGCCGCGATGATGGACGTGTCGGACGGCCTGCTCATCGACGCGTCGCGCCTGGCCTCCGCCAGTGGATGCGCGGTCGCGATCGAGCTGGGCGACCTGCCGCTGTCCGACGCCTTTCTCTCGGCGCGGGGCGAGGCGCGGCTCGAGGCCGCGACGGCGGGCGACGATTACGAGCTGCTGTTCGCGACCCGCCCCGATGCGGCGCCCGCCGTCCTGGCTTTGACCGAGGAGATCGGCCTGCCTTTGTCGCGCATCGGACGCTTCGCGGACGGCGCCGGCCTGACGCTGACCGAGCGCGGCGCGCCCGTGCCGGTGCCGGCCCGCCTGGGCTTCGAGCATGGTTGAAACCGCTGAACTTCCGCCGTAAAGGGCGCGCCACAGGGGCGCGCCCGCTCGGGGCCTTGCGCCAAATTCAGTCCAGTTCAGGGGAAGGACGATTTCATGACAATCGTGTACATCGCCATAGGTTGCGGCATGCTCGCCGTGCTCTACGGCCTCTTCACCACCATGCAGGTGCTGAAGGCACCCGCGGGCAACGAGCGGATGCAGGACATCGCGAGCGCCGTCCAGGAAGGCGCCCGCGCCTATCTCGCCCGCCAGTATCGCACCATCGCGATCGTCGGCGTGATCGTCGCCGCTCTCGTCTTCTACTTCCTCGGCATGGTTTCGGCGATCGCCTTCGTGATCGGGGCCCTGCTTTCGGGCGTGACCGGCTTCGTCGGCATGAACGTCTCGGTGAAGGCCAATGTCCGCACCGCCGAAGCGGCGCGGACCTCGCTCCAGGGCGGACTAACCCTCGCGTTCCGCGCCGGCGCGATCACCGGCATGCTGGTGGCGGGCCTCGGCCTGCTCGCGATCGCCGGCTTCTTCTGGTATCTGATCGGCCCCGCCGAGCACGCCGCCAATTCGCGAATCGTCGTCGATTCGCTCGTCGCCTTGGCCTTCGGCGCCTCGCTCATCTCGATCTTCGCGCGCCTCGGTGGCGGCATCTTCACCAAGGCCGCCGACGTCGGTGCCGACCTGGTCGGCAAGGTCGAGGCCGGAATCCCCGAGGACGATCCCCGCAATCCCGCCACCATCGCCGACAATGTCGGCGACAATGTCGGCGATTGCGCCGGCATGGCCGCCGATCTGTTCGAGACCTACGTCGTGACGCTCGGCGTCACCATGGTTTCGGTCGCCCTGCTCATCACCGGCGTCGCCGACGATGTGCTGCTTCAGCTGATGGCTCTGCCCCTGATCGTCGGCGGCGTCTGCATCGTCACCTCGATCATCGGCACCTACATGGTCCGCCTCGGCAAGAGCCAGTCGATCATGGGCGCGCTCTACAAGGGCTTCTGGACCTCGGCCGTGCTGGGCGCGGTCGCCATCTATTTCGCCACCCAATATACGCTCGGCGACATGAATGCGGTGCTCGCCACGATCGACGGCGCCAATGACGAGCTGATCGACCTGACCGGCATGAAGCTGTTCTACTGCATGCTGATCGGGCTCGGCCTCACCGGCGCCCTGGTCTGGATCACCGAATATTATACCGGCACAAACTACCGGCCGGTGCGCACCATCGCCAAGGCGTCGGAAACCGGCCACGGCACCAACGTCATCCAGGGGCTGGCGATCAGCCTCGAATCGACCGCGCTGCCGACCCTGGTGATCGTGGTCGCGGTGATCGGGGCCTATCAACTCGCCGGCGTGATCGGCGTCGCCTTCGGCGCGACCTCGATGCTCGCTTTGGCCGGCATGGTCGTCGCCCTCGACGCCTACGGCCCGGTCACCGACAATGCCGGCGGAATCGCCGAGATGGCGGGGCTGCCCGACGATGTGCGCAACCGCACCGACGCGCTCGACGCGGTCGGCAACACCACCAAGGCGGTGACCAAGGGCTATGCGATCGGCTCCGCCGCCCTTGCCGCCCTGGTGCTGTTCGGGGCCTATACGACCGACCTCGAACTGTTCTTCCCCGACCTCAACGTCGATTTCTCGCTGAGCAACCCCTATGTGATCGTCGGCCTGCTGCTCGGCGCCCTGCTGCCCTACAGCTTCGGCGCCTTCGGCATGACCGCGGTGGGCCGGGCCGCCGGCGCGGTGGTCGAGGACGTCCGCGCCCAGTTCCGCGAAAATCCGGGGATCATGGAAGGGACGAGCCGGCCCAATTACGGCCGCACCGTCGATCTCGTCACCCGCGCCGCGATCAAGGAGATGATCATCCCGTCCTTGCTGCCGGTGCTGGCGCCGATCGCGGTCTACTTCGTCATCACCTGGGTGGCGGGCCAGGCTTCGGGCTTCGCGGCCCTGGGCGCGCTCCTGCTCGGCGTGATCGTCTCGGGCCTGTTCGTCGCCATCTCGATGACCTCGGGCGGCGGCGCATGGGACAATGCCAAGAAATATATCGAGGACGGCAATCATGGCGGCAAGGGCTCGGAGGCCCACAAGGCCGCTGTGACCGGCGATACGGTCGGCGATCCCTACAAGGACACGGCCGGCCCGGCGGTCAATCCGATGATCAAGATCACCAACATCGTCGCCTTGCTGCTGCTCGCGGCGCTGGCCGGCCATAGCGGCTGATCGCGGCGCCGATCGAAGAAGACAGGCTCCCAGGGGACCGCCCCGGGGAGCCTTTTTTCTTGGCTTTACAGCGCCCTGTTCGCACGCTTATCTTCCGGGCGGCGAGGGGGCTCCATGACTTTATTCGGTAATTTCGCCGGCGCGCTGGCCTTGCTGGGCGCGTCCGTCGCCGGGCCGCTGGCGGCGCAGGCCCCGACCGCACCGGCCCCCGCGCCCACCCCCGCCACCGCCACCGTTGCCCCCGCCGCTGCCGCCGGCCCGATCCCGATCGAGGCGCTCGCCGCGCCCGCTTATCTGTCCGAACCGGTGCTGTCGCCGGACGGGCAGCGCGTCGCGGCCCGGCTCAAGCACCAGGACAAGGACTGGATCGGCATCTGGGACCTGCGCGCCGGGCCCGACGCGCCGCCGCGCATGTTCCAGCAGGACGATTTCGACGTGCGCTGGCTTCGCTGGGCCGGCCCCGAGCGGCTGTTGATCGGAATCCAGCTGCAGCGGCGGCTTTACGGAATCGAAATCACCGTCACCCGCACGGTTTCCCTCGAAATCGCCACGTGGCGCGCGACCGCGCTCGATACCGGCCACGGCATTATCGGTGACGACGTCATCTTCATCGACCCGCGCGGCAGCTATGCGCTGATCTCCACCCAGCCCACCGCAACCGAATATCCCAACGTGCTGCGCCTCGATCTGGTGACCGGGCGCTCGACCGTGGTGCAGCGCGGCATCACCGGAATCTGGAACTGGTTCGCCGACCGGTCCGGGATCGTGCGCGCCGGCGTCGATTACAGCAACGGCCGAATCAGGTTGTACTACCGCGCCGGGCCGGGCCAGGATCTGCGCCGGATCGATTCGCGGCGCTATCCGCAGGACGGCAGCGTGATCGACATGATCCGCTTCGTCTCCGACGCCGACCAGGGCATCGTCGTCACCAATGCCGTTACCGGCCGCTTCGCCGCCTATCGCTACAATTTCGCCACCGACACCCGCGGCGAGGCGATCTTCGAACATCCCCGGGTCGACGTCACTTCTGTGCTCATGGGCCAGGACGGCGAGGTAGACGGCGTCCGCTACGAGGACGATCGCCGGCGCGTCCACTGGCTCGATCCGACGCTGCAGCGCGTGCAAGCCTCGATCGACCGGTCTCTGCCGAACAAGGTCAACCAGATGCTGAGCAGCTCGGACGACGGCAATCGCATCCTGATCTGGTCGGGCGCGGCCGACGATCCGGGCACCTATTATGTCTTCGATCGCGCCGCCCGCCGGATCGAGGCCTTCGCCGCGCCCTATACCGGACTCATCGATTACCGCTTCGCGCCGGTGCGGGCGATCAGCTTCGCCGGCCGCGACGGCACCGAGGTCCCCGGCTATCTGACTCTGCCGCCCGGCCGGCCCGAGCGTGGCCTGCCGCTGGTGCTGATGCCCCATGGCGGCCCGTTTGCACGCGACAGCTGGGATTTCGATCCCTGGGTGCAGCTCCTCGCCAGCCGCGGCTATGCGGTGCTCCAGGTCAATTTCCGGGGGTCCACCGGCTATGGCCGCGCTTATGTCGAGCGCGGTTATGGGCAGCTCGGCACGGGAATGATCGACGATCTCGAGGACGGCGTCGACTGGCTCGTACGCGAAGGCATCGCCGATCCGGGCCGGGTCTGCATCATGGGCGCGTCCTACGGCGGCTATGCGGCGCTCTGGGCGCCGATCCGCCAGCCCGACCGCTATCGTTGCGCGGTCAGCTTCGCCGGAGTCGCCGATCTGCGGGCGATGCTCCGCTACGACCGGCGGCTGTTCACCGCCTCGCGCTATCATCGCGAATGGCAGCGGCAGGTCCGCGGCGACGAGGATAGCGATCTGGCCGCGGTCTCGCCGCTCCAGCAAGCGTCCCGCCTCACCGTGCCCGTGCTCATCGCGCATGGCGAACGCGATCGCAACGTGCCGGTTTCGCAGTCGCGAAACCTCGTGCGGGCTCTCACCCGCGCACGCGCGCCCGCGCCCGTGGAATCGGTCTTCTTTCCCGAAGCCGGCCACGGCTTCAGCCGGCCCCAGGATTCGGCCGATTTCCTGCGCCGCGTCGAGGCCTTCCTGGCCCGTCACAATCCGGCCGGCTGATCGATGGCGGCACCTTGTTTTCTTCCGCCTTTACAGGCGGCTACCGCCCTGCCACTGCGCCGTCGCAGGAGGGGCTCATGATTTCGGGATTGAGGACGATCGCGTGCGCGCTGGCCATTGCGGCCGGCGCGCCGTTGGCCGGACAGGCGCCGGCACCGTCGCCGGCGCCGCCGGTTCAGCGCATCCCGGCCGAGGCGCTGGCCGCGCTTCCCTTCATCCGCACGCCGGTCCTGTCGCCGGACGGCCATCATCTCGCCGCGCGGATGACCTCGCGCGGCAAGAACTGGATCGCGATCTACGACCTTCGCCTCAATTTCGAAGAGCAAAGGCCGTTGCTGATCGAGGAGGGCGATTACGACATCACCTGGCTGCGCTGGGCGGGCAATGAGCGGCTGTTGTTCGGACTGCGCGTAATCCGCACCATCGCCGAGGTGGAAATCCCGGTCACCCGCGCCGGTTCGATCGATCTTCGCAACGGCCAGACCACGCCGCTGATCGGCGGCAACGGGATCATGGGCGACGACATCGTCTTCGTCGATCCGGCCGGCGCCTAGGTCCTGCTCTCCTCGCAAAATTCGCTGACCGACTATCCGAGCGTCGACCGGATCGATCTCGCCACCGGCCGCCGCAACGTCGTCCAGGCCAGCCGCGAGGGCGTCTGGAACTGGTATGCCGATCGTCAGGGCGTCGTTCGGGTCGGCGTCGATTACGGCCAGCGCAGAGCGAGGCTCTATTATCGGTCCGGCGCCGGCGAGGATCTGCGCCGGGTCGACGCGCGCCCGGCCACGCGCGACGGCAGCGCGATCGATGCGATCCACTTCACGGCCGAGGCCGATCGCGGCATCATCGTCACCAACGAAGTCACCGGCCGCTTCGCGGCCTATGCCTTCGATTTCGCCGCCAATGCGCGCGGCGCCCTCATCTTCGAACATCCCTCGGTCGACGTGACCTCGGTCGTTATCGGCCCCGACGGCCAGGCGCTCGGCGTCACCTATGAGGACGAGCGCCGCCGCGTCCATTGGATCGACCCCGATTTGCAGCGGCTGCAGGCGACGATCGACCGGGCGCTTGCCGGCAAGATCAACATCATCCGCGACCGCAGCAGCGACGGCAACAAAGTGTTGATCTGGTCGAGCGCCGCCGACGATCCGGGCACATATTATCTGTACGACCGCACCACGCGACAGCTCCACGGCTTCGCCGATCCCTATGGCAGCCTCACCCGCTACAGCTTCGCGCCCGTGCAGGCGGTGACCTACCGGAGCCGCGACGGGCTCACCATTCCGGTCTATCTGACGCTGCCGGCCGGGCGGCCCGATCGCGGCCTGCCGCTGATCGTGATGCCCCATGGCGGCCCGTTCGCGCGCGACAGCTGGGAATTCGACCCCCACGTCCAGTTCCTCGCCAGCCTCGGTTATGCGGTGCTGCAGCCGCAATATCGGGGCTCGACCGGCTACGGCCGCGAATTCGTCGAGCGCGGCTTCGGCCAGTTCGGCAGCGGCATGATCGACGATATGGAGGACGGCATCGACTGGCTGGCGGGGCGCGGCACCGTCGATCCGGCGCGCGTCTGCATCATGGGCGGATCCTATGGCGGCTATGCGGCGATGTGGGCCCCGGCCCGCAGCCCGCAGCGCTATCGCTGCGCGATCAGCTTCGCCGGCATTTCAGACGTCGGTTCGATGCTCCGCTACGACGCCCGCATGATGTCGGCGACCCGCTATTTCCAGGATTGGCGCCGGCGCGTCGAAGGCGAGCAGCGCGCCGACCTCGGCGCGATCTCGCCGCTGCGGCAGGTGGCGAGACTGCGCGTCCCGCTGCTGATCGCCCATGGCGAGAAGGACCGCAACGTGCCGGTTGCGCAGTCGCGCAACCTGGTCCGGGCCCTGCAGCGGAGCGGTGCGAGCGTCGATTCGGTCTTCTATCCCGAGGCGGGGCACGGCTTCTCGCGGCCCGAAGATTCGGGGGATTTCCTGCGCCGCGTCGAAGCCTTCCTGGCCCGCCACAATCCGGCCGACGCGGCTGCCCCATCGCCTGTCCCCGCCCCTGCCCCGGGCTGAGACGCGGGCGTCTTTCCATTTCGCCGCCGAGCGGTTAAGGGCTGCCGGCTGTTTTGAGGCAGGAATCCGGATGGCCAAGGAAGAACTTCTCGAAATGCGCGGGCAGGTGGTCGAGCTGCTCCCGAACGCCATGTTCCGGGTGAAGCTGGAGAACGGCCACGAGATCCTCGGCCACACTGCCGGCAAGATGCGCAAGAACCGGATTCGCGTGCTGACCGGCGACGAGGTGCTGGTCGAGCTCACGCCCTACGACCTGACCAAGGGCCGGATCACCTACCGCTTCAAGTGAACCGCTCGCCAGCGGTTCACCGCCCCCATCAGGCCGTCATCCCGACGAAGGTCGGGATCCAGGAACAGCGCATCTCGAAAACCCGTTCTGCCCAACGTTCATGGATGCTGAAACAAGTTCAGCATGACGCTAAGGGTGACTCATGCGGCTCATCCTCGCTTCAGCAAGCCCAAGGCGGCTCGATCTGCTCGCGCGGCTCGGCGTGGCTCCCGACGCGGTTTCGCCGGCCGGCATCGACGAGACTCCGCTGAAAGGCGAGCTGCCCGTCCCTTATGCGCGGCGCATGGCGGCGGCCAAGGCGGCAGCGGCCGCCGAGCCCGGCGCGCTGGCCCTCGCCGCCGACACCGTGGTCGCCGCAGGCCGCCGCATCCTGCCAAAGGCGGAGGGCGAGGAGGAGGCGCGGACCTGCCTGTCGTTGCTGTCCGGCCGGCGGCACCGGGTCCATTCGGCGGTCACCCTGGTCGATGCCGAAGGCAAGGCACGGCACCGTTTCTCGACTTCGATCGTGACGTTCAAGCGGCTGAGCGCGGAGGAGATCGACGCCTATATTGCCGGCGGCGAGTGGCGCGGCAAGGCCGGTGGCTATGCGATCCAGGGCCGCGCCGAGGCTTTGGTCCGAGCGCTGTCGGGATCCTTTTCGGGCGTCATGGGCCTGCCCCTGTTCGAAACCCGCGCCTTGCTGCGCGCGGCCGGCTACCCGCTTGGCTGAGTGGCTCTACGAGGAGGGAATCGGCGAGGATCGCGCGATTCTGGTCGAGGACGGCGAGATTCTCGAGGCGACCGTCGAGCTGCCCGGCCCGCGCGCCGGCGCCATCGTTCGCGCGACGCTGGCCGGCGGCGCAGGATATGCGACACTTGAGGACGGCACCGAGGCGTTCGTCGCGCCCCTGCCCCCCGGCGCGACCGAAGGCGCCGCCTTCATCGCCGAGATCGTCCGCGAGGCGATCCCCGAGCGCGGCCGGCCCAAGCCCCCGCGGCTCCGCCCCGGCGATTTGCCATTGCGCCCGGGGCCCGGCCTTGCCCAACGGATCGGCAGCCCGCCGCCGCTCTCCGAGGTCGGCCCGGACCGGTTCGAGGAGGCCGGCTGGTCGGAGCTGCTTGAGCAGGCGGCGACCGGGGAGATCGGCTTCGACGGCGGCGCGCTGCGGATGAGCCTGACTCCGGCCATGACCCTGTTCGACGTCGACGGCGGCCTCGCGCCCGCGGCTCTGGCCGAAGCTGGAGCGGCCGCCGCGGCGCGGGCGATCCTCCGGTTCGGCGTGACCGGCTCGATCGGAATCGACCTGCCGACCTTGCCGCGGGACGAGAGGCAGGCGGCGGCCAAAACGATCGACGCGATCCTCCCGCAGCCGTTCGAGCGGGCGGCCGTCAACGGCTTCGGCTTCCTCCACATCGTCCGGCGGCGGATACGGCCGAGCCTCGCCGAGATCGTCCAGGCCGATCCCGCCGGCGCGGCGGCGCGGGCCCTGCTGCGCAAGGCCGGGCGCCTGAGCGGGCCGCTGACGTTATATGCCGCGCCGGCGGTGACCGCGCGGATCGAGGCGCGGCCGGACTGGCTGGCGGCGCTGGCGCGGCGGGCCGGCGGCGCGATCGCCTTGCGGGCCGGGCCCGGCCTCGCCATATCGGCCGGACATGCCGAGAGCCGCCCTTGAATCCTGCCCCCTGTGCGGCAAGCCCGCGGCATCGCCGCACATGCCGTTTTGCTCGCAGGGCTGCCGCGACCGCGACCTGCTCAACTGGCTCGGCGACGGCTATCGCGTGCCGGGCCCTCCCGCCGATCCGGACCTTGTCTCGGACGGCGACTGACAGCCTCGGCCGAGGCCCTTCATGGGCTGGACAGCGAACGCCATGCGCCTCTATAGGCGCTGGCTTCCGCGCTCGTCGGATCGGCCCAGGTAGCTCAGTTGGTAGAGCACGTGACTGAAAATCACGGTGTCGGCGGTTCAATTCCGTCCCTGGGCACCATTCCAATCAAGCCCTCCGATCCGGAGCTCAGCCCGCGTCCGAAGATGGCTGCCCCCATTCCACGATTCGGCTGGCTTGTACCGCCCGCTCCAGCTGTGCGACTTCCTCGCCGGTCAGCGCGGAAAAGAATTCCTCATGCTTACGCCGTGCGAGCCGGCCATGGTTTTGCGCGCAGAACTGGATGAATAGCGACGCCAGCCGATCGGGCATATCCAGGATGGCCGCCATCCGACGCTTAGCGTCATCAAAGCCATGCAAATAGGCGAGTTCCGCGGGGAGGGCGAAACGGATGGTCCGCTCGATCCTGTCGACCAGATATTCCGCCTGTCTGGTCGCGTCGAAATAGCGATAGAGGTAGGCGGTGTCGTTCCTCACCTCGACATTGCCCTTGGGTGTCGGCTCCCAATCGATATGGGGAAGGGTGGGGACGCTGTAATCCTCGAGGGCATTGCGATAGCCGAGCATATCCTCGAGGATTGCGGCGGACACCGGAAGGACGACCCCCTCCGGGTTGAAGCCCATGTCGACGAGGGCCTTCTGAATGAGAAAGCGGTGCAATCGGCCGTTCCCGTCTTCGAACGGATGGATGAACACGAATCCGAACCCGATGGATGCGGCGGCAAGGACTGGGTCGAAGCGTGCCTTCTTGAGAAGGTCGAACGCGCTCACCAGTCCATCGAGCAGGGAGCGAAGGTCCTCGGGCCTCGCCGACACGTGGTCCGGAATCGGCGATTGGTCGCGGGAATCGTGACGGCCGACGAACCCACCCGTTTCACGAAGCCCATGGGCCACCAGCCCCTGCCGGGAATCGAACAAGGAGCGCTGCAACTCCACCAGGCTTTCAGTCGATAGTCTGATTCCCTTTGCTTCTGCGATCAGCCTGCCCCAGCGCTCCAATCGATTTCGTGGAGGCGTTTCCCCCTCGATTCCGAATGATCCCTTGCTCTCGTTCAGCAGCATGAACCCGACTGCGCGCCGCAATACGGCCGGATCGGCCCCGGAAACCATCTCCCTCGCTTCCGCCGCCAGTCCTTCGATCCTGTCCGACGACAAGCGCTCGGTGCGCCGAATGAGAGGACAGAAAGCAGGCACACCGGGGAGATTGTTGTCCACCTTGTGCCTTGGCGAGCGGGTCCGGCGCCGGGCGATATATTGGTTTGGATCGAGCGCAGGGACGTATTGGACGCCATATGGCTCCGCGATATCGAGCCGCCGTTCCGTCATCCACTCGTAAAGGAACCAGGCCTTTCGCGTATAGATGCCGGCGCGGTTGCCCTCGACAAACGCACAAAGCTCGCCCTCGATAGTGGGTTGGAAGAGCCTGCTCAGAACGCGAAGGTCGATGCCTTCGTGCTTGAGGGCGACGCCCAGGTGTTCGATAGGATTGTCCGGAACCTTGAAACGCGCACCGCGGGGGAGCAGCAGCCATTCTACCCCTTCGCGGATAAGAGTCGTCTTCTGCCCAATGGCGGCAATCGCGGTGAGGCGGCGCGGAGCCGGGCAATCCAGCTCGTAATGATCGATCAATGCCGAATAGCCGAGCAATTGCGCGTTCATTGGGCGGCCCGGGAGACTGGGGGTCATGCAATTGCTCCAAACGAATCGAACCAACGCCGGAAAAGCTGGCTATCGCACGGAAAAGTCCAAAATTCACTAGTCGTCGCGCCTTTTATGGAAACGGGCACGGAAAAGCCCCATAAGCCAGCATCTGCGCAGGAAAGCGCGGAATCGCGCGAGGAAAAGCCCAACGAGACATAAAGCCACCAATCGTTCGCGCAAAAGGCCGCTATTGTTCTTGAATGTCGGCGGTGGCTCCGCGTCGCGGATGTCGGTCAATAATCGCGATTATAGCGGATGTTGACGTTGGTGCCGCTGTTCGAGCCGAATTGCGAGAGCAGGCTCAACGTGCGCGACAGCGAGATTTCGAGCTGGGTGGCGGTGAAGCCCTTCGCGTCGGTGATGATCTCCACGTAAATATCGTCCGAAAGATACATGCCGGCCGCAACCGCGGTGCCGCGGCCGGTGGCGGTGTCGGCGTCGATCAGGCGAAGCCGGTCGATCCCGGTCGCCGAGCGCAGCCTGCCGAGCGGGTTGAGCCCGCCGCCGCTGCCACGCAGCGAATTGAGCGACGCCGCGAGCTGCACGGCCTGAAGCGCCGAAATCTGCGTGACCGAGCTGCCGAACAGGATTCGCGAGACGATCTCGTCCTGCGGCAGCCCCGGCGACGAGGTGAAGGCGATCTGCGGATTGCTGGCGCGGCCGCCGACGGTGATCCCGACCTCGACGGCGTCGATGTCGCTGGTCGCGACCAGATCGATCTGCGGGTTGGGCGGGCGTTCGCCGGTGAAGGTGACCCGGCCGCTGTCGAGCCGGAAGCGGCGCCCCGCGAGGCCAAGCGTGCCGCGGATCAGCTCGACATTGCCGGCGATCTCGGGCGTCGCCGTCGTTCCCTTGACGCGCAGCCGCGCCTGCCATTCCGATTCGAGCCCCATGCCCGAGACGAACACGCGATTGTCGGCGTCGAGGCGGATGTCGAGACGCCAGATGCTCGGAACGCGTCCGTCGGCCTGCCGCTCGGCCCCCGGCACCGGCAGCGGCTCGCCGCGGCGGCGCACGCCGGCGAGCTGCGGCACTTCGGCCGAGCCCTGCCGGACGATCTGGTAGCGCGCCTCGCCCAGCTCGAGCTCGCCGGTGATCGAGGCGCCGCTGCGGTTGTTGACGATGGCCAGGCTGCCGGTCGCGACCGCGCCGAGATCGTCGCTGCGCGCCAGCCGGGCGTTCTGGAATTGCAGCCGGATATCGACCGGGAAGCCCGCCGATGAGGCCAGGCCGATCGTGCCGCTCCCCTGGATGGTGCCGTCGCCGGCGCGGCCGGAGAGGGAGACGATCTCGATCCGGGAGCCGCTGAAGCGGCCGTTGACCGCGAGATTGGTGACCCTGGTCCCGTAGGTTTCGTTGACGTAGGTGAGGTTGCTGGCGCGGACCACGCCGGTGAATTGCGGATCCTGGACCCGCCCCGAGAAATCGGCGGCGATGCCGATCGGGCCGCCGAGATGGTGGCCGGCCAGGTTGACGAAGGACATCGGCACGTCGGCCGGGCCGTTATAGCGGATGCCGCCGGCGAGCGGCGCTGCGAGCAGCCGCGTCGTCCAGGAGCCGGCGGCCGGGCCGAGCGGCCTCAGCTGCGCCTGGATTCGGCCGATGACCGCGCCGCCGCGCCGGATCACGCTCGATGCGGAGCCCCCCTCGGGCCGCAAATTGCCGGCAAAGGCGATGTCGACCGGCGCCGAGCGGACGGCGATGCCGGTGCGGGTGAAGCCCGCGACATTGAGTCGCGCCTCGGCGCGCGGGAAGCTGCCGTCCGAGCCTCGCGCGAAATCGAGGCTGCCCGTCGCCCGGCCGCCGAGGCCGAGGCCGGGCGAGAAGGCGTTGAGCATGGAGAGTTCGAGCCCGTCGAGCCGCGCCTGGACGACGACGCCGTCGCCCCAGCGCCCGGCGAGGCGGATCCGGCCCTGCTCGAGCGCGACGATCACCGGCTGAAGCGTCCACACGTCGCCGGCGCGGGCGATCCGGGCGGGCTGGGCGAAGCGGAAATCGATATTGTTGACCTGGCCCTGCATGGCGGCGCGGATCAGATCGGGCGCGATCGCGACATTGACCGCGACCCGGAAGGGCACGGCGCGGCGCCCTTCCGCGAACAATTGGGCGCTGCCATTGCCGCCGCGATAATCGACCTTCAGCCGCGCCCGCTGGACCATCAGGGTGCCGCTGCTGAGCCCGGCCAACTGGGCGTCCCCGACGATCTGCGGCGCGTCCGGATAGAGGATGATGGTGGCATTGACGAGGCCGCGCTGGATCAGGATCGGCACCTCGCCCGGCGTTCGGGCGCCATTGGCCGTGGCGGCGATCTGGATGCGCTGGTAGCGGCCCTCGGCGCCGAGCGTGACGATGCCGGCGATGCCCTGGCCGGCCATGGTCAGGCTGCCGACGAAGGGGCCGGCGGCGCTGCGCGTGACTCGGCCGGCGAAGTCCACCCCGGCGAAGGTCAGACGGTTGATCGCGATCGTCATCGGCCCGCGCCGGGAGAGGATCACGACATCGGCCGAGAACGGGCCGTAGGCCGATTCGCCCGTGGCCAGGATCGCCCAGCCGTCGCGAGTCGCGCTTACCGTGGCGCTGACGTCCCTGAGGCCGATGCCGAAACCGGGACTGGCGGCGACCAAAGCGATCCTCGGCGACGAGGCCCGGCCGGTGACGTGGACCCCGATCGGGCCATATTCGCGGCTCACGCCCGCCAGCCGCAGGTCGATGATCCCGGCGCGGCTGTAGCTGCCGCCGCCCTGGGTGACGGTGAAGCCGGGCGAGGCCACTCGGATGTCCCGGACCCGGATCAGGCCCGACGGATCCATGGCGATGCCGGCGCTGACCGTGCCGGCGCCGCCGAGCAGGTCGCGCAACGTCTCGTTGTCGATCCGGCGGGTGCGGGCGGCGACCCGCCCCGCGAGGCCGAAGCCGCCCGGGCCGCTGGTCATGTCGAGATCGGTGTTCACGTCGAACAGGCCGACGCCGTCGACCAGATAATTGCTCACCAGCCCCTGCAGGGCTGCGAGATAGCGGCCGGCCGACAGATCGAAGGCGATGGCCAGGCGGGCGTTCACCCGGTTCGAGCGCACGATCAGATTGTCGGAGACGAGCCGGGCCCCGGCGACTCCGATCTCGCCGTCCATGGTGACGCCGGTGAGGGCGCCGCCGGCGACCGCGTCGAAGCCGAGGATCCGGTCGGCGCGGGCGGAGACCGGGACGATGATGTCGTCCGAGCGGATTCGGGCGCTGCCGACCGCGCGCAGCCCTTGGATGGTGGTTCCATCGAGGGTGAGGCTGGCGGCGCGCAGCTCGTAGGCGATTCCGGGGCGGGCGAACGGCCCGTTGAGAATCATCGCCAGCCGGACGTCGCGGCCCTGGAGGCCGGGCGAGATCGCGCCGGGCTCGATCAGGCGGGCGGCGAGGCGCAGATCCTGGAACCGGTTTTCGCCGAGATCGACCAGGCCCTCGGCGGCCAGCGCCATCACCCGGCTGTTGGCGCGCAGGCGGATCGTGGCGCGGCGCTGCTCCAATGCGGTGACGAGATTGACCTGGACCAATGGCGAGGCGAGCCGCTGGGCGGGGCCGGTCAGGAGAAGGCCCGGTCGGGTCGGCCCGGTGATCGTGAAGGTGCCGTCGCGGCCGGCGACGGCGAGGTCGGCGAAGCCGCGGCCGCCGAGCATGGCCTGGGCTCGCCCCTGCCAGCTCGCCCATGAGCCGCGGCCGCTGAGCCTGGCGTCGATCGCCTGGTCGGTGCCGGCAAGGCCGGCGATGAAGCCGTCGCCCGGCCCGCGCGCGACGATTCCGAGCTGGAGCCGGTCCTCGCCCGGAACGGCGTCGAGGACCAGCCTGACCCGGTCGCCGCCCGCCATGCCGGGTGCCCTCACGGTGAGCGCGTCGAGGCGCGCCTCGGCGCGGCCGTCGGCGATCCTGATTCGGCTGTCGAGCGAGAGCAGGTGCCGCCGCCCGGTCACGGCCGGGTCGATCAGCAGCCGCCCCACCCGGAGCCGGCCGACGTCGATATCGATGTCGGGCAGCAGCGGCGCGTTCGGATCGCCGGCGCGCAACGCCGGCAGCCGGCTCAGCCGCGCCTCGGGAATGTCGAGCGCGCGGATATCGATATGGTTGCGGAAATAAGCGAGCGGCCGGTAATCGAGCTCGGCCGTCGGCGCGCGGAAGAATATGCCGTCCGGATCGGCCAGAGCGACATCGTGCAAGACGAGCGAGCCGAACACCGAGCCTTCGATCCGTCCGACCTGGACCTTGAGGCCGGAGACGGTTTCGAAGGCGTTGATCTGGCTCACCAGGAAGCGCCGGCCCGGATCGGTGTTGAGCCACAGCAGGAAGGCGCCGAGCAGGGCGACCAGGCCGATGAGGACGATCCCGAACCATTTGGCGATTCGACTCGCCGGGTGGCGGCGACGGCGAACGATGACGGCCTCGCTCGCCATCAGAAGGCCTGCCCGATCGAGACGTAGACGGTGACCAGCGATTCGCCCCGGCGGCGTCCGATCGGGGTTGCGACATCGACCCTGACCGGGCCGAAATTGGTGTAGACCCGGCCGCCCACGCCGACCCCGAAGCGTATCGAATCGAACGTCGGATATTGCGCCTCGTAGACCTGGCCGGCGTCGATGAAGCCAACCACGCCGTAATTGCCGAAGCGGTAACGGGCCTCCAGGGCGAACTCGACGAGGCTGCGCCCGCCGAGCGGCACCGCGATCGTCGCCGGCGCATCGTCGGGGTTTTGCGGATCGAAGTCGGGATTGGGCAGGATTTCCCGTGGCCCCAATTCCTGGAAACCGAAGCCGCGCACCGAGCCGCCGCCGCCGGCATAGAAGCGCCGCGACGGGGCGAGGTCGTCGCGCGCGATCCCGAAGATCGAGCCGAAGCGGGCGCGTCCGGCCACGACGAAGCCCTCGCCGACCGGGAAATAGGCGCTGCCCTCGATGAGGTTGCGAACGTAGAAACTGGCGCCGTCGCGGAGCGAGGCTTCGGGATTGACCCGGGCGAGCAGCCGAAAACCTTTGGTCGGATCGAGCAGGCTGTTCGAGCGGTCGTGGCCCAATTGGCCGATCAGGCCGGCGATGAAATAGGCGTCGCTCAGCGAGACGGCCGCGGTGCCGCTGCGATTCTCGTTGGTGGCAAGGACCTCGGCGCCATAGGCATAGGTCCAGCGCTTCTGCCAGATCGGCGTCGATTCGCGGGTGATCAGGCCGAGAAGCCGCGCCGTATAGCCTTCGAACGCCTCGAAATCGCGGCGCCCGGCCTCGAACTGAAGCAATATGGCGCGGTCGCGCCGGCCCCAATTGTTGCGTCGGAAGCGAATCGCGAGATTCTGCTCCTGGGTGCCGGCGATGGCGGCGACGCGCAACGAGCCCTCGGGCGGGAACAGGTTGCGATGCTCCCACGCGCCCTCGAGCCTCAGCCCCTCGCCCGTGCCGTAGCCGGCGCTGCCGTCGAGCGAGCGGGCCGGGCCGGCGTCCTGGCGGACCAGGATATTCACATATTGAGTGCCGTCCTCGGCGGTTTCGCCGGTCAGCACCGGCTCGGCCGAAACGGTGCTGAACAGCCGCGTCGAAACCATCGCCTCGCGCAGATCGTCGACCTTGCGGCGGTCGTAGAGATCGCCGCGGCGGAAGCGGGCGAGGACTCCGACATGGGCCGCGTCGAAGGCGAGCTCGCCCTCGGTGGTGAAGCCGGCGAAGCGCGACCGCGGGCCGGTTTCGACCGGCAGGCTATAGTCGCCGACATGGGTTTCGGGATCGAGGAGGATGTCGCGAAGGCCGACTTCGGCGAACGGATAGCCTTCCTGCGGCAGCCGCAGCAGCACATTGGCCTCCGCCGCCTCGACGTCGATGGCGCGGATCGGGCTTCCGCTGTCGAGGGGAAGAAAGCTGCGCGGCAGCCCGGCCGGTTCGGTTTCGGCGCCGGCGATGGCGATGGCGCCGAAATTGTAGCGTTCGCCGGCGACGACATTGACGGTGACCCGAAGGCGCCCCGGCCGATCGGGCAGCAGCTCGATCGCGGAATCGGCGACCGCGTCATAATAGCCCTCGGAGCGGAGCAGGCGCACGGCGAGCGCTTCGTCCTCCTCGGCCCGGGCGGCGATCATCGCGCCGTTGACCGCTTCGCCTTCGGCATCTTCGAGCGCGGAAAGATCGCGGAAGCGCCCGGTCAGGCCGGTCTCGTCCATCCCGGCAACGACCAGGTCGTAGCGGACCGGCTCGGGCTCGTCGCCATCGTCCGCGGCGGCGGCGCCCGCCGTCTCTGCCGGCAGGACGTCGAACGTATCGAGCGGCGGCAGCGGCTCGGCCAGAGCGGGGTCGCCGAGCGGCGCGTCCTCGACCGGGCCGGGGACGGGCGGGAAGGGCGGCGCGGCGGGATCGAGCGGCTCGATCGGCACGAGCGGGCGGCCGAGCTCGGGATCGAGCGGCGGCATCGCCTCCTCGAACTGGCTGTCCGGGACGATCGGCTCCCCCGCCCCGGGAAGGGCGACGGCCTGCGACGGATCGGCGGGCTGGGCGCGCGCGGCGACCGGCACCAGGACGGCACCGGCCAGCAGGGCAGCGATGATGCGCTTTTCCCTCAACGAACCCCGCTCATCGCCAAAAGGACCGACAGCCGCCATCCAACGAGCGATAATGGATTAGGTTCAACGCGATGCGGTCCGCGCCGGATCGGCGGCGCGGATCACGGGCACGGCGCCGTCGCCGACGATCGCGAAGCCCGACCAGTAATAAGGATGCGAAGTCTCGCGCTGGTCCATCAGCGCGCGCTGGGCGCCGCGCAAGGCGGACGCCGTCGCCGCCCCGGGCGGCGCCTCGAACAGCCCCGAAATGAGCCGCTCGGTGGCGTCGTAATCGTCGGGGACCGGCCAGTGGCTGGCGATCACCATCCGCCCGCCGGCGCCGACGAACGCGCGAACGAGGCCGTCGAGCGCATATTCGCCGCCGCCCGAAAGGCCCGCTTCCGCGGTCGCCGCCGCGCTCGCCCGGCCGGCCGTGTCGCACGCCGAGAGGATGACGATGTCGGCGTCGAGCCGCAGGTCGAATATCTCGGCGAAGCTCAACAGCCCGTCCGAGCCCTGGCCGCCGAAGCTGGTCAGCAGCGACGGACGCGCCGGGCATTCGGGCCGGGGCGGCGTCACCAGCCCATGGGTGGCGAAATGGAGGATGCGGTAGTCGGCGAGGTCGCCGCGGCCCGTGATCGCCGTGTCGGTGAAGGCGGCGCCGGTGACGATCTCGGCCTCGCCGGCGCGCCCGCCCGAAGCCGCTTCGCCGGCGGTGACCAGCTCGCGCGCCGAGATGGGCCGGTTCCACACCGACAGCGACCAGGCGCAGCCCGGCTGGAAGGCATCGGCGCCGCGAGTCCCCGTGGCCGGGAGATAGTGGCCGCGCGCCGGCTCGTTCTGGCCGAAGCCGAGATATTCGGCACGGGCGCGGCTGGGCGGCGCCTGGCGGACGTCGCGAAAGGCGCGGGCCGAGACGGCGGTGCTGATGTCGCGCTCCCGGCCGAGCCAGGCGATGCCGCGGAAATCGAAGCCGTCGTCCGCGCGATCGGCGGCACGGCGCGCCTTGTAGGCGTCGATCCCGGCCCGGTCGGTGACCAGGAGATTGGGCGGCAGCCGCAGCATCGCGCCGTCGGGCTCGAAAATCAGATGGGTGGCGGCTTGGGCCTCGGCCGAAATCGGGCCGAACAGGCTTCGATAGAGGCCGTGGGCCAGTTCGAGGTCGAACGGGTAGGTGAGCTGCTGGTTGTTCTCCACCACCGAGATGCTCTCCCGCAGCGCATCGACCTGGCGATCGAGCTCGGCCGGGCTGGCGCCGATGCGAAAGGCGCGGGTGGCGCCGCTCGTGGCGAAGATCGCATAGACGTCGTCGCCGGCGACGATCATCTTGTAATAGGCCTCGCCCGGGCGAAGCAGGCCCTGGAGATCGGCGAGCCGCAGCGCGCCGCTGGACACGGCCCGGTAGCGCGGAAAGGCGGCGAGCCGGGCCTGGGTCGCGATCTGGTCCTGCTGCCACTGGCCGAGCGCGACGCGAAGCTCGGCGATCCGCGCCGCGCCCGCCGCGGTCGGCGCCGGGCTCGCCTCGATCCGGGCCAGCTCGACCCGGCCGCGTTCGATGTCGCGGGTGAGGTTGACCGACTGGCGGAACAGCCGCGACGCCTCGTCGCTGCCGCCGCTCAATTCGCGGGCAAGCACCGCCTGGGTCTGGGCGACGCCCGGGCGGACCAGGATCTGGCTCGCCGCGAACAGATCGGCGACCGCGGCGGGATCCTCGCCGCGCGCGGCGAGGATGGCGAAATAGGCGACCAAGGTGCGCCTGAGGCCCGGAGAGCTGTCGCCGCTGTCGAGATTGGCGGCGACGATCGCTCGATAGAGCGCGAGCGCCGGCTCGGTCCGCCCGCCGCGCGCGTAGAAGCCGGCGAGGCGGCCCTGCGCGCTCATCAGCGCCGAGGAGCCGGGATAGGAGGATTCGAGCAAGGCGATCGCGGCGAGATGCCGGCGATCGGCGTCCTGCGCGTCGCCGCGCGCCTCGGCGATGCCGGCGAGCTCGGCGAGGATCTGCGCGCGCAGCCAGACGGTCGCGGCGATTCGGCCGCCGCGGATCACCGCCAGCTCCTCGAGCGCCCGGCCGAGCGGCGCCGCGGCGTCAGCGTCGCGGCCCTGCAGGCGCAGCACGATGCCGCGCAGGTGCAGCGCCTGGCCGTCGAGGATCTGCGCCTTGTCCTCCTGGGTCAGCCCCTCCTCGCCGCGCAGCCGGGCGGCACCGGGCGATTCGGCGCTGAGCCGGCCCGAGGTCGGCCGGTCGATGATCAGGTCGCGCACGCCCGCGGCGAGGCCGATCGGCGGCATCGGCCGGTCGAGTTCGGCCATCGCCTCGGCCGCCTGGCCCTGGTTCAGCCGGTGGATAATGCGGTAGTTGCGCAGCCGCCGCGCGGTCACCGGATCGGCCGCGGCCATGGCCTCGGCGCGCGAGAACAAGGCGTCGGCCTCGCCGTGGCGGCCGAGATTGGATTTCTGCAGGCCCTGGTTGACCAGAGCCTCCGCCTGATTGAGAGCCCCGCCCTCGCGCTGGCTCAGCGCCGCGAAATATTCGGAAGCCTCGGCATAGGCGCCGGCATTGTTGCGGCGATAGGCCTCGGCGAGAGCGCGCTGCGGATCGAGGAGCGCCGCCTGGGCGCGGGCGAAGGCGGCGGCATCGCCGGCGCCGGTGGTGGCGATCTGGACCTCGCCCTCGACGGGGCGGTCGGCGATGAGGCTGCGCAAGGCGAGGCGAAGGGCGCTGTCGTAACCGGCCAGGCCTTCGGCGACATAGACGGTCGCGCCCCGCCGGCGGGCATAGACGGTGTAGGCGATGTCGGCCGATTTCAGCCGGCAGCGAAAGGCCTCCACGCCGCCGAGATCCTCGATTTCGGCGGTTTCCGGGGCGGCCGCGCAGTCCGCCTGTTCGCCGCGGATCCGGCCGAGCCGCACGAGCGGATCGCCGCCCCTGGCGCGCAAGGCGTAGAGCCGGCCGACCGGCGCCGCGGCATCGCGGCAGACCATCGAATAAGCGCGGTCGAACATGTCCGCCAAAGCGGGATCGGTGGTCTGCGAAGTGGCGCTGCACAGCACACCGGCGCCGGAGCCGATGCGGAAGCTGTCCTGGGCGCTGAGCGGCGGCTGCGCCGACAGCGCGGCCGGAGCGAGCAGCAGCAGCGCGGCGAGCGCTCCGGCGCGCATCATTCCGGGCCTCCGTCGCATTGGCCGTCATCGTCGCGGTCGCAATCCACGTCCCACAGGCTGCTCTCGCCGCCGCTCGTCACCGGCTCCTCGATCAGGCCCTCGGTCGAGAAGCTGGTGTCGATGAGGTCGTCATCCTCGGCGCCCGGCGCGAGCAGCACCGAATCCGAGCCGCCGGTCGGGCCGGTGATCGGGTCGGGGCCGGACGGCGGCACCGGCGGCAGCCCGGCCCCGCACTGGCGGGTGACGATGATGCAGGTGTTGAAGGTCGCGGCCCCGGCATAGCCGCCGCCGCCGGCCCCGGCCGCGCCGCCGACCTGGAAATCGACTTCGAAGAAGAAGGGCGCGCCGACGACGAAGCCGCCATTGCCGTCGAGCCGTCGCCCGAAGGCGGTGACCAGGGCCGGCGCGGTGCCGGTCGTCCGGACCACGAGGCCGCCGTCGCCGACTGTGATTCCGGCGAAGGCCGGGCTCAGCGGCGCGCCGCTATTCTGGACGAACAGGGTGGCGCCCGTCGCCAGCACGACCGCGCCCGCCTCGACATGGCCGCGCGGTTCCTCGGTGCCGTCATTGGCGATGAGATCGGCATCGCGTCCGGCATAATTGACGTTGAGCGCGAGCCGATCGAGGATTGCCTGCGAGGCGACCCAGATGTTGTTCGATGCGAGCAGCAGCCCGCCGGCGGGCGCGCCGGCCGCGTCGCGGACCCGGATGCTACCGGTCGGGGTGACCATTTCGAGCCGCTCGCGCGCGGTGACGCTGATGCCGTTGGTCGTGGCAGCGCCCGTCATCAGCACCGCGCCTTCGACCCTGGCGATTCCCGCCATATTGATCTCGAGCAGGCCGATGCCGCTTGCGGCGCCGCCGCCGCTCAGCGTCAGGTCGCGGACCAGCAAGGCGGTGGCATTGCCGAGCGCGGGCGGAAGGATGCGCAGGGTGCCGGCGCGGATCCGGCCGGCCTCGGCATTGGTCAGCGTGTACCCGGGACCCTGGGTCGCTCCGCCGAGGGTCGCGACCAGGCCGGTCGTATTGGGCAGCAGGGTCGCCAGCTGGGTGCCCGCATCGCCGATGCCGCCGCCGACCTGCAGGTCGATGTCCGACGAGGCGATCAGGATCTGGCGGCCGAGCAGGCGTCCGCCGATCGTCGCGCCGCCGGCGGCGCGGATGTCGGTCTGGTTGGCGGTCCGGGTGACGACGCCGGCGCCGGCGCTGAAATCGCCGCCCGCGGTGACGAACAAATCGGCCACGTCGATGGTGAAGCCCGCCGCCGCCGCACTGGCGTGGGTCATCGCGACATTGCCGCCCGCGCCCAGCGTATAGCGCCCGCCCAGGATCGTGCCGGCGCCGGCGCCGATCACCCGGATCTCGCCCGGCGTGGTCAGGGTCGCGAACCCGGCGACAGTGATCGTGCCCCCGGTCGGCTCGAGGCTGGAGAAAGCGGGAATGCCGGCGACGCCGTTTGCGGCCGCGGTCAGGACCAGGTTGGCGAGCGTGACCGCGCCGCCTGCCGAGGCGCGCACGTGCCACTCGCCGGGCGTGTTGGCCGCGGAGTCCGCGCCGGTCGCCGAGGCGGTGCCGGTCACGTCGCCCGCGTTCAGAGCCCCGCCCGCGCCCGCGCTCAGGATCGCCGCCCCGCCCGCCGCCTGGCCGGTGGCGCCGAAGCCGGCTCCTGGCGAACCGCCGCCGATGCCGGCGCGCCCGTCGGCTTCCAGGGTCGTGTTGCCGGCGACGATCACCGGCGCGGCGCCCGCCGCCAGGGTGGCGGTGCCGCCGAGCGCGTTGCCGCCGGTGCCGCGGCCGAAGCCGCCGGAGCCGCCGATCCCGCTGGCGCGCAGGTCGATGCTGGCGAAGCGGGCATTGCCGTTGCCCGCGGGCGAGGGCGTCGGCGCGGTGCCGACGACGATGTCGCCCCCCAGGCCCTGGCCGCCGGTGCCGCCATTGTCGTTGACGTCGATAGTGCCGCCGGCGCCGCCGGTGCCGTTGGCTCTCGCGACCAGGGCGCCGGCATCGAGCATGCCATTGCCCGCTTCGGCGAGAAGGATGATGTCGCCGCCGCGGCCGTCGCCGCCCGTCCCGCCGATTGTGGCGAGATTGCCGTTGCCGCCGCGGCCGCCATTGCCGGCGACGTCGACGTCGAGCGCGCCGGCCCCGATCCGCCCGCCGGCGCCGCCGGTGCGGGCGGTGAAGGTGATCGTGCCGCCGGTGCCGTCGCCGCCGGTGCCGCCGACGAAGAAGGAGTCTCCGCCCAGGCCCTGGGCCGCCAGCCCCGCCTCGCCATTGAACTGGATCTGGCCGTTGGCGACGTCGACGTCGATCGTTCCGCCCTCCCCGACCCCGCCGTCCGGCCCGACCCCGCCAAAGCCGCTCGCCGCGATCGCGCCGCCGCCGTTGAGGTTGATCGCGCCGCCCGCGATCGCAACGAGGATATCGCCGCCGCGGCCTGTGCCGGCGACATTGCCGGCGCCGTCCAGAACCTGGCCGCCGCGGCCTTCCGCGGTCATCGACGCCGGTCCCGTCACGGTGACGCTGCCGCCGGTCGTGCCGAGCCGGACGATGCCGCCGGTGCCGCTGGTGCCGGTGACCGGCACAATGCCGCTCGATTCGCTGCCGAAGCCGCTCGACTCCATGGCGAGGGCGCCGCCGATCTGGACGCTGCCGCCATTGCGGCCCTCGACCAGGGTGGTGCCGCCATTGCCGTCGCCGCCCAGGGTCGGGACTGCGGGCGGCTTGGCGCCGGAGCCGACCGAAAGCAGCTGCACGGCGCCATTGATCTGGACCTTGCCATTGTCGGCGAAGATGCCGGCTGTCCCGCCGGTGCCGCTGCCCGCCGCGTTGACGACGATGTTGAACTGCCCCTGCGCCGAGGCGTCCACAAGGGCGTCGCCGGCGATGCCGAGCGAGCCGCCTCCCTGCGCGAAGATCAGGGCCTCGCCCCCGGTCAGGTCGAACGCGCCGGGATCGGCCGAGCGCAGCCGCGCCGCCGAAACCACCACGCTTCCGGCGACGGTGACGATCTGGCTGGGGCCGGCGAAGAGATGCGCCCGGCGGTCGGCGAACAGGCTGACGTCCTGGAGAAAGGCGAGGCCGCCAGTGCCCTGACCGCTGGCAAGCATGTCGGTGACCGCGACCCCGATGAGGTCGGAGGTGATCGTGCCGCCGCGGATGTGGAAGCTCGCGCCCATATTGGGCGCCGGCGGGCTGAAATCGCCATAGCGGTCGACCTCGCCGTTCACCACATTGTGGCCGGCCGACAGGACGATCGCGCCATTTTCGATCGCCGCGTCCACCGCCGGATCGAAGCCGACATTGCCTTGGAGGATCGCGGTGATCGCCTGGTTCTTGGGCACCGCGACCATGTAGATGCGCTGGAAATCGTCGCCGGCGAGACTGGCCGGGCCGCCGGTCGATCCGGTGTGGACGATCGGCGTTGCATTGTCGCTGCCGACATTGACGATGATGTCGAACAGGCCGCTATTGACCCTGAGCTCGACCCGTTCGCCGGCGACGAAGGCGGTCGAGCCGTCGACCCGGACCGAGCCGCCATGGACGATTCGCGGCGCGACGAAGGCGGCGTAGCTGCGCTGGTTGAGGGCGGTGATGATCGAGCCCGGCTCGGTGATGATCGCCGCGTTGGCCGCCCCCGGCACGTTACTCGGGAGGATGAACTGATAGGTTCCGGCCGGGCCGCCGAAATTGCCGGCGCCGTCGTCGACCACATTGAGGCTGGTGAGGACGAGATTGCCGACGTCGAACACCGCGGTCGAGCCGATGATGATCCCGCCGGGGCTCGAGAAGACGATCGTCCCGCCCGGAACCGCGGTGCCCGCCGCCAGGTCGCCGAGCCGGCTGAGCACGGTGCCGTCGAAGCGCACCGGCGTCGTCGCCAGGATTCGGTTGAGAACGGCGAAATCGGCATTGTTCGGGCCGTTGACGAAGGTCGCCGTGTCGCCGGCGGGAAGGAAGATACCGGCGGTCGGAGTCCAGTCGATGATCGCGCTTTGAGTCTCGACGGTGATCGTTTCCACCCCGGCCGTGGCGCGATCGTAGCTGACGTTGCCGGCCACGGTTTTCGGATTGGCGTTGAAGGCCTGGGCGTCCACCTGGGCGTAAGGGACCGCGACGCAGCAGACCCCGCCGACGGCGCAACCGAGCATGAGCATCCGCTTCGGCGTCATCGGGACCTCCATGGCCATAGGCGAACGGTGAGCGAAACCAGCACGCGCGTGTCGCCGCGCCGAGCCTGGAAGCCGGCGCGGTCGAGCGGCTCGGCGACCAGCAGATCGAGCCGCAAGCGATCGCCATAAGCGGCCCGGAGGCCGGCCCCGGCCGAGCTCAATTCCTGGCGCGGCAGGACGAAGATCCGGTCCTCGTTCCAGGCCCAGGCCTGATCGAAGAAGACAAAGGGTTCGAAGGCGAAGCGCGTCGGACCGGCGGGGATCGCGCTTCCGTAACGCAATTCGGCCTGAACGCCGATGCCGCTGTCGCCCAGGATCGTGCCGGGATCGTAGCCGCGCCCGGCGGTATAATTCCCGCCCGAAAATTCCTCGAAGCTGAACAATGGGCGGCCGCTATATTGGCCGCGCAGGCCGAGCGCGAAGGTGAGGCGCGGCACCGGCCGGAACTCGCCGTAAAGACCGCCGCGCACCAGCAACGCGGTCGGATCGCCTTCGAGCCGGGTCGGCGGCACCACCCCCGGCGCCAGGCAATTGACGAGACCGGCGCCGCAGCTTTCGCTGGCGCCGAACAGGTCGAGCCCCCAACGCAGCTCGGCATTGGCCGCCAGCCGCCAGCGCGGCTCGGCCAAGGTGTAGAGCGGATTGCCGGCGGCGAGACCGACGGCGTCGAAATCGAGCCGGGCGAAAGCGACTCGAAGCCGGTCCCGGTTCAGTGGGATCCGGTTGAACGCGATGTCCTGGTCGATCAGGTCGAGGCCGAGCGCGCCGCGAAGCGTCCGCGTCTGGCGCCGGACGAACGGGTAGCTCGCCTCCAGGGTCGCGAACAGGGTTTCGGAATCGATGGCGGCGCCGGCGAGGCCGATATCGGGGCTCGCCCAAGCGTAAGTGAGCTGGCCGCCGAAGGCGAGGCCCTCCGAGCCGAGCCGGAAATCGTGGGCGATCTGAAGCGTCTGCTGTTCGGATGTGTCGGCGGTGCCGAACAATGCGATGCTGGTGCGGTCGCCAAGGCCGGTCAGCCCGAACAGCTGGCCGCGCAGCAGCGCCCCCCAGCGCCCCAATTCCCGCGAGCCCAGATTCTGGACGGTGAGATCGGCCGAGGCCGCTCGGCGGACGACGGTGACCTCGCCGATCACCTCCCCGCGCCCCGCGCCCGCCGAGCGCAGCGCCAGGCGGACGTCGAAGCCCGGCAGGTCTCCGGCGAGCAGCAGATAGCGTTCGGCCTCGTAGCGGTTGAACACCTCGCGCTCGGTCAGCCGCCCCAGATAGCCGGCGATGGTCCGTTCGGATCGCCCGGCGTCGCCGCGCACCCGCAGTCCGACCAGCTTCGCCATCAGCACCTGGAAGCGGACATCGCCATCGGCGATGCGTTGCTCCGGCACCTCGACCGCGGCGATATAGCCGGCCTCGCGCAGCAAAGTGGCGGCGCGATCGCGTATCTCGCAAATCACCGCGATCGGATGCTCCTGGCCCTGGAAGGGCGCCCAGGCGGGTCGCAGATCCTCGGCGCTCAGCCCGCGCAGGTCATCGAACCGGACGTCGCGGACGGTGAGTCGAATATTGGCATATTCGGCACGGTCGAGCGCGCAGGGGGCCCTCTCGATGCCGCCCTCGACAGTCAGCCGAGCGGTCGGCGCCTCAGTCCGTTCCTGCAGTGGGCGCTGGATTTCCTCGCGGGTCGGCGCGGCCGGGACCTGGGCCCAGCTCCCGCTCGCGGCAAGCAGGGCGCAGCTGGCGGCAAGGCCGGCGCGGGTGCGCAGCCGGCGGCGACCGCCCCCACGCCCATCCGCCGGCGAAACCTGACCCATGCCCGTGGCACCCCTGCCCGCTTGGAGACGGGGCCATCAATAGCAGAAGACGGTGCGCGGCCAATGCCGAATCGGGGCGGGCCTCAAGTCGCGGGCAGCGCGCCCAGCTGGGGGTTGAGGCTGCGGACATGCTCCAGGAAGGAACGCGGCTTGCGCAGCAGCCGGCGCGGATAATCGACCCTCAGTCCGACGGCGGCGGCGATCTCGCCGACGAAGTGGATGCAGTTGCGCCGGTTGAGATTGTAGGAGGGCTGGGCGCGCCCGCGCCAGCGCTCGACCACCGCCATCGCCGCATCATATTGCGCGTCGCTGAGCGTGATCGCGAACTGGCGGTCGCTGCGCGCGATCTGGCGCGGCCCTTCGACCACCACCTCGCCCGCCACCGAGCCGAGCAGGATCGCCGGGGTCAGCGTCTTTGCGGTGAAGCCCCAGCTGGTGTCGATCGGCTCGCCGGTGGCGTCGCGAGTCCCCTTGAGGACGATGAAGGCATGGGGGAAATTGTTGCCGCCGAGCTCGCGTGAATAGAAGGAGATCTCGACCGCCGCGGCGGCCGGCGCGGCCAATGCGAACAGCATCGCGCCGATCAGCAGCAGCCTGCGCCAGAGCGCCAGTGCCTTCACCCGCGGCGGGTCCGTTCCGCCATCCAGGGGCGGTCGCGCACGGCCTTGGGCCGCCGCGCCAGCGCCGCCATCCGTCGCCGGCGCAACGCCGCCAGCCCCTCCATCACGCCGAAAGCCAGGAACGGGAGGCCGCAGATCGCGGCCGCCAAAAGCCATTCGTTACTCAACGGGTATTCCCCAAAACTCTTACTTTGATCGGCTCGAATAAAGGGCGGTCGGGGTCCGATCAAGTGCGTGGACGGCGCCTGCCCGATTGAAGTCACGGGCTGGCGCGCCTATCTGATGCGCCCGCCCTTGCCAAGGACGTTCGAACCCCCACGCGCCTTATGCCGGTCAAATCGCTCTTCAAATTCGTCTCAAGGCTGCAGCCGCGCGGCCATGAAGTGCCCGGCGGCCGCCGCGTCTACGCGGTCGGCGACATTCATGGGCGGCTCGATCTGCTCGACCGGCTGCTCGGCCAGATCGAGGCGGACGACCGCGCCCGGGGCGCCGGCGCGGCCGCGGAGATCGTCTTCCTCGGAGACCTGGTCGATCGCGGCCCCGATTCGCGCGGCGTCGTCCAGCGCCTGATCGAGCTGAGCAAGGGGCCAAGGCCGGTCCGCTTCCTGATCGGCAATCACGAGGACGTGTTCCTGCGCGCGGTTGGCGGCGACACCAAGGCATTGCGGTTCCTTGCCCGGATCGGCGGCCGCGAAACGCTGCTCAGTTACGGCGTCACCGAAGAGCAGTTTCGCGGCCTCGGCTATGACGAGCTCGCCGTCTTGCTGAAGAGTCTGGTTCCGGCCGAGCATGTCTCCTTCCTCGCCGCTTTCGAAGACTGGATCGAGATCGGCGACTATCTGTTCGTCCATGCCGGGGTTAAGCCGGGGGTCGCGCTCGCCGACCAGTCGCGCGGCGACCTTTGCTGGATCCGCGACGAATTCCTCGACCATCGCGACAGCTTCGGCAAGATCGTCGTCCACGGCCACAGCATCACTTCCGGGGTCGACGAGCGTCCCAACCGGATCGGGATCGATACGGGCGCTTATGCCAGCGGCAAGCTCACCGCGCTCGGCCTCGAAAAGAGCGAGCGCTGGTATCTGACGACCTGAGGCTCAGCCCGCCGGGCGAGGCGGCAGCGGCAGTCGGGCGAAGGCGGGTATCGGCACGGTTCCGGCGGCACGCGCCCGCCGGATTTCCGCGATCTCGGTTCTGAGCGACTGGACCCGGCTGCGCCAGCCCGGATGATCGCGGACTCGCAGGAAGTTGAGCGGGTGCGGCCCGAAACGCTCCCAGAAGCGCACCGCCGCCTCGGGATCGTAGCCGGCGCGCTCCATCAGATAGACGCTGAGACGATCGGCCTCGATCTCGGTTTCGCGAATGCGCCGCGTGTCGCGGCCGATGCCGAGCACGCCGCGGGCCACTCCGTCGAGCCGGACGCGATGGCGCAGGATGTTGTGAGCGAGCTCGTGGGCGACCACCGCGGCCAGCTCGGCATCGTCGGCGGCATAATCGACCATCGCCGCCGAGATTCCGACGACTCGGCCGTCGGCATAAGCGCGTCGCGACCCGCTCGGAGTCGCTTGGAAGCGGGTGGCGCAGGACCGGTCCGCTTCGATCGCGATCGTCACCCGGGCCGCGGCGCGGCCGGCCTCGACCAGCGCCCGTCCGTCGGCGAAGGCCTCGTCGAGCGACGCCAGCATGTCGGCGGCAGCGGGCGTCCCCCGGCCCGGCCCCTGCGGTCCGGTTTGCGCCGGCGCCCGGCCATCGAGAGCGAGGATGACGTCATGGGCGCGAAGCCCGGCCCGCTCCGCCGGCCCGCCCGCGACCAGCGCCATCACGCCGAGGCCGGCGACGACCCCGAAGGCGCGAGTCGCCGAGTCCCGGTAGGGCGATTGCAGCGCCGCGATGTCGGCGACGACGAAGCCCCAGCGCCATTGCCGGTCGGCGCACAGATCGAGGCTGGCGACGGCCAGCCTGTGCCCCACCGTGGCGACGCGGGCGTCGAGCCGCTGCGCCCTCTGGAAGTCCCGGTCGGCCGCTGCCGGCTGCGCTGGAGCGGCGGCAGCCAGCGCCAGCATGGCGGCAAAGGACGCTGCGAAGAAAGGCAGTCTCATCAATGGTTTCCCGTTAGCGGCCCGGGCGCTGGCGGCGTGTGCAACGAAGCCGTGATCCGCATTTGCCAGAAGCGCCCCATCGGTCGCTGCGTTGCCCGACTTGCCGTGGAAAAGCGACCCTTGCAAAAGGGCAACACCCCGGGAAGCCCCGAAAGCGTAGCGAAATATGGGGTTGTCAACACTGTACCACTGTGGCACTGCCAACGCCGAACAGCTCAACAGGGAGTTCAAGATGAGTTTCAAGAAAGCATCTGTGGCTGCTATGCTCGCGGTTTCGATGGTCGCTTCGCCGGTTCTGGCGCAGTCGGCGGCCCCGTTGTCCGTTGCGGCCAGCAGCGCCGAGGCAGAAGACGCGAACGAGGTTCGCGGCGGATTCCTCATTCCGGCGATCGCGGTCGTCGCGATCATTCTGGGCATCCTGGCGGCTACCGGCGGCAGCGACCGTCCGTCCAGCCCCTGAGCGGCCCGGATTTGAAAAGATAGCGGCCTTCGGGCCGCTATTTTTTTGCCCGCGCTTCGGGCATTGGAGGCCCGCGCCCGATCCGGGCCGGGACAAGCGAAGCGAGATCATGACGACATTGGTTACCGGCGTCGCCGGCTTCATCGGCTACCATGTCGCCCGGCGCCTGATGGAGCGCGGCGATTCGGTCGTCGGCATCGACAATCTCAACGATTATTACGATCCGGGCCTGAAGGCGGACCGGATCGCCGCCCTCGGCGCGCTCAATTCGGGCGGCTTCGCCTTCGAGCGGGTCGATTTCGCGGACCACGCGGCGCTCGACAAGGCCCTTGCCGGCCACGATTTCGACCGCATCGTCCATTTGGGCGCCCAAGCCGGGGTGCGCTATTCGATCGAGCACCCACGCGCCTATATCCAGTCGAACCTGGTCGGCCATCTGAACCTGCTCGAAATCGCCCGCCACCGGCGCTCCTCGCACCTCGTCTACGCCTCCTCCTCCTCGGTCTATGGCAGCAACAAGACCCTGCCCTTCCGGGTCGAGGACCGGGTCGATCACCCGATCTCGCTCTACGCCGCAACCAAGAAGGCCGACGAATTGATGAGCGAAACCTACGCCCACCTCTACCGCCTGCCGCTGACGGGCCTGCGCTTCTTCACCGTCTACGGGCCCTGGGGGCGGCCCGACATGGCGATGTGGATCTTCACCAGGAAGATCCTCGCCGGGACCCGTATCGAGGTGTTCAACCACGGCCGCATGCGGCGCGACTTCACTTATGTCGACGATATCGTCACCGGCGTCGTCGCCTGCCACGACAATCCGCCGCCCGACGACGGCGCGGCCAAGGCGGGCGGAAGCGTCGACCCGCACCGGCTCTACAATATCGGCAACAGCCGCTCGGAGCAGCTGATGGACATGATCGCCACGCTCGAGCGGGCCTGCGGCCGCAAGGCGGAGATCGAATATCTGCCGATGCAGCCCGGCGACGTCGCCGAAACCTTCGCCGACATCAGCGCGATCGAGCGCGATCTCGGCTTCCGGCCCACCACGCCTATTGAAACGGGCGTGCCGAAATTCGTAAACTGGTTCAAAGAGTACCACGGCTGATGCCGCGGGACAGGTGGACGTGGACGAGGTTCTGACCAGCACGACGGCGAAAGCCGGGGCGCCCGGGCCGGCGGCGAAGACGCCGCGCGCGCCGCGGCGCAAGAACGCGCCCTCGGCCATGCCCCATGCCCGGCAGAGCATCCACGCGGTGGCGCCCAAGAAATTCCTGGCGCGGCTGCGCTACCAATTGCTGTTCGGCCTGCTGCTCGCGGTGGCGCTGCCGGTGCTGATCGCCAATGTCGAGGACGTCAGCCTGATCTGGCGCGCGACCAGCAGCGCCAATACTGCGATCGGCAGCGCCTTGGCGTTCGTCGTCTCCACCTTCCTGTTCCGCCGCGTGGCGACCTTTCCCGGATCAGGCATTCTCGGCCACGTGCTGCCGGCTCTGGCCGGCGCCTACGGCATCGTGCTCGCCGCCTTCTTCGCGCTGCGCCTCGAATATTCGCGCCTCACCCTGTTCGGCAGCTTCGCCGGCGCGGCGATCTTCCTGTTCATCGTCAGCTATTATATCCGCAACCGGGTCCGCCAGCGCTTCTACGTCGTCCCGGCACCGAACGTGGAAGCCGCGCTGGCCGCGCAGCCGGTCGATTGGGTGCTTCTCGCCGAGCCGCGGCTGCCGCCCGATCCGAGCCCGGTGCTGATCGCCGACCTGCGCGCCGAATTCGCCCCCGAATGGGAGCGGCTGATCGCCGACACCGCCGTCGCGGGCCACCCGGTCTATCATCTGAAGCTGGTCCAGGAATCGCTGACCGGCCGGGTTGATATCGAGCATCTCTCCGAAAACAGCTTCGGCTCGCTGCTGCCCAATCACGGGTATCGCAAGATCAAGCGCGGGCTCGATCTGGTCGCCGCGCTCGGCCTGCTGCCGCTCATCGCCCTGATCGGCTTGCTCGCCGCGCTCGCCATCAAGCTCGAATCGCGCGGCCCGGTCTTCTACATCCAGCCGCGGCGCGGCTATAAGGGGGCGACCCTGTCGGTGGTCAAGTTCCGGACCATGGCCCATGGCGCCGGCGCGCTCGACCGCGACGGCGCGATCACCCGCGACGACGACAGCCGGGTCACCCGCGTCGGCCGCTTCCTCCGGCGGACCCGGATCGACGAGCTGCCCCAGGTCTGGAACATCCTGCGCGGCGAGATGAGCTGGATCGGCCCCAGGCCCGAAGCGCTGCTCTTGTCGGACTGGTATCTGGGCGAACTGCCGTTCTACTCCTACCGCCACATCGTCCGGCCCGGCATCACCGGCTGGGCGCAGGTCAATCAGGGCCATGTCGCCGATCTCGAATCGGTGTTCGAGAAGCTCCATTACGATTTCTACTACATCAAATATTTCTCGGCCTGGCTCGATCTGCTGATCCTCGGCAAGACCGTCCACACCGTCTTCTTCGGCCACGGCGCCAAATAGCCCGCCCGGGCGACCGGACGAAGCCGCGCTCTCCCGATAAGGAAACACCCCGCGCGGGGGCGGGGTGCTCCATCGTCCGGACGATCGGAAAGCGGGCTCGCGGCCCGCACCCCCGTCAGATCACCGTGAAGTCGCTCGCGGTCAGCGACAGGCCGGTGGCGATGATCGCGAAGTGGACCGCGGCCCCCGATCCGCTGCCGTCGGCGTCGAACAGCAGCTGACCGGTCAGATTGTTGTAGATGATCCGGTCGTTGGCATCGAGCGCCGCCGCGCCGGTCACGAACGCATTCGGATTGAGCGCCCCGAGCGCGAGCCCGGTGAAGATGGCGTCGTCGAGCGCGATCGTATCGTCGGCGGCGTTGAAGCCGAGGATGCGGTCGATATTGGTGACCCCGAGCGCGGTGGTGAAGGCGAAAACGTCCTGCCCGCCGAAGCCGATCAGGTCGTCGGCGCCGCCCTTGCCGTCGATCACGTTGTTGCCGGCATTGCCGTAGATCATGTTGGCGAACTGATTGCCGGTGAGGCTGATCGCGGTGGTGGCGCCATGGCTGCTGGCCGAAAGCGTCTCGATCTCGCTTCCGCCGGCCAGCGTGTAGCTGACGCTGGTGTAGAGGGCATCGTTGCCGCCGCCGACGCCCTCATAGGCCTGCGTCGTCGTCGAATCGGTATAATAAGTGTCGTCGCCGGCCAGGCCGATCAACTGATCGGTGCCGCCGCCGCCATGCAGGATGTTGGCGCCGGCATTGCCGACCAGGATGTTGTTGAGGGCGTTGCCGGTCAGGTTGATCGCGCTCGTCGCGCTATGGTTGTTGGTCGAAAGCGTCTCCACCTCGCTCCCGCCGGCCAGCGTGTAACTGACGCTGGTGTAGAGCGCGTCCGTGCCGCCGCCGATCGCCTCATAGGCCTGGGTGGCCGCCACATCGACATAATAAGTGTCGTTGCCGCCGAGGCCGATCAGCACGTCGGTGCCGCCGCCGCCGTGGAGGATATTGGCACCGGCATTGCCGACGATGGTCTGGTTGAGATGGTTGCCGGTGAGGTTGATCGCCGCGCTCGAGGCGTGGTTGTTGGTCGACAGCGTCTCCACCTCCGCGGTGAGCAGCACGTAGGACAGGCTGGTGTAGAGCGCGTCGTTGCCGCCGCCGGCCGCCTCGATGATCGCGGTGGTGGCGACGTCGGTATAATAGGTATCGTTGCCGCCCAGGCCGCTCAGCACGTCGCCGGCGCCGCCGCCCCCGTGGAGGCTGTTATTGCCGTCGTGGCCGAGGAGCAGATTGTCGAGCGCGTTGCCGGTCAGGCTGATCCCGCCCGCGCCGGATGCCGCCTCGAGCGTCTCGACGTGGCTGCCCCCGGTGAGCACGTAGCCGACCGAGGTGACGACTCGGTCGTCGCCGGCGCCATTGGCCTCGAGCACCTGGTCGGCGGCGTTCTCGACATAATAGAGGTCGTCGCCATTGCCGCCGGCGAGAATGTCGGCGCCGGCCGTGCCGAGCAATATGTCGTTCGTGTCGAGCCCGGTCAGGGTGATGTTGACGGTGACCGAATTGCCGCCGGCCAAAGTGTAGGTGAAGCTGTCCATCGACGGCGTGTTCGACGCGCCCGACCCCGCGATCGGAGTGAAATCGAAGGCGCCGTTCGAATCGTAATCGAACGTGCCGTTGGCATTGACCGTGAGCAGCGCCCCCGAGGCCAGCATGAACTGCGTGCCGACCGTGCCCCCGCTCACCGCCGAGATCGCCAGCGGCGGCCCGTCCGGATCGCTGTCCGCGCCCGAGCCGTTATTGGCGAAGAGATTGCCGGCAATGATCGTGCCGCTCTCGGTGATCGTAAAGGCGTCGGGCTGAGCCACCGGGGCGTCGTCGACGGCGGTGATGTTCACCGTCGTCGTCGCCACCAGGCTGTCGACCAGCCCGTCATTCGCCGTCACCGTGATCGTCCGCGCGGGATCGGTGCCGCCGACGCTCGGATCCTGGCTTGTCGTCGAATAGAGGATCGATTCGATCAGCGCCTGATATTGGGCGCCGGTGCCCTGGCCGGTGATCTGGATGGTGATCGAGCCCGCGAGATTGGTGGTGACCTCGACGAAGCCCGGCGGCAGCGCGCCGGTCAGGGTCAGCGAATCGCCCGCAACACGGTCGGTGAGCGTGATCGTCGCGCTCTCGATCATGTCGCCGGTCCCGGAATTGGGATCGGTGACGATGACGCCGCTGCCGATCGCGACCGCGGCCCCGTCCTCGGTGAAGGTCACCGCATAGTCGACGCCGCCGGTGCCGCCGTCGAGGTCGACGACGGGCGGAAGATTGTCCGGCGTGATGTCGATGGTGATCGTGTTCGCCGTCTGATCCCGGTCGACGCCGCCATTGGCCATGCCGCCATCGTCCTGCACCCGGAAGGTGAAGGTGGCGTAATCGTCGCCGAATTCGTCCGTGTCTGGCTGGAAGTAGAGACGCCCGAGATTGATGTCGGAGACGTTGACGAACACACCGGGGCCGATCGAGCTGAGATCGATCGGCGGGTTTCCGCCCGGACCGTCCACATCCAGGAAGAGCGTGCCGTTGGCCGGGAAGGTGTCGATGATGACCGCCAGGAAGGCGTTGCCGTCGATCGGATCGCTGAAGCCGAAGTCGGCCGCGGTGAGGACGAGCGGGTCGTCCTCGCTGCCGGTCACCGTATTGTTCGCGCCCGACGGGGCGTCGTTCACCGAATTGACCGTGATGGCGACCGTGTCGCTGTCGGTGCCGACCGGGCCGGAGCCGGTCTGGCCGGTGTCGGTGGTGACGACGCTGATGGCGTCGGGGCCGTTATAATTGGCGGTCGGGTTGTAGGTGAGGCCCGAGCCCAAGGCCGCGTTGATCGCCGCGGCGGTGCCCGAGAAGGTCATCGTCGCGTCGGCGGTTCCGTCGCTGCCGCCCGAGAAGCTGAGGCCAAGCGTGCTCGCCAGCGTCAGCGTGCCGTTGGCGACGCTGAGCGTCACGCTCAGCGTCGTCGCATCGACGTCGGCGACGCTGATCGCGTTGCCGTTGCCGGTCGACAGCGTGAAGCTCGCATCCTCGTTGATCGTCTGCGCGCCCGGCACGCTGTTCACCGGCGCGTCGTTGACCGCATTGACCGTCTGGCTCAGCACCACCGTGCCGGTGGAATAGGCCGTGGTGCCGCCGGTCGCGCCCGGACCCGAAATGTCGACGACCTGGCCGTTGACGATGCCGAAGGGGAGGCTGTTGTCGATCAGGTGGACGGTCAGGGTCGGCGCCGGCCCGTTGTAGTCGGGCGCCGGGTTGAAGCGGATCAACGTCACGAACGGATCGCCGAACAGTTTGGCCGCGGCGTCCGACACCGCGCCGATGTCGGTCCACACGCCGCCGCTGAAATATTGCCATTGGCCGGTGGCGGCGCTGGAGCCGTTGGCGGTCACGGCGATGCCGGAGAACTGGCCCGGCGAGGAGGCGCCGCCATTGGGAATCTGGTTGTCCGCGGCATCCGAATATTGGCCGGCGAACAGGGCCTGGATGGTCTGGCCGGCGCCCGGCGTGTCCTCGTTGATCGCGGTCGCGCTCTCCGTCCCGTCGCCGATCACCACCGGCGCGTCGTTGATGGCGGTGATGGCGATCGCGATCGAGTCGCTGTCGGTGCCGACCGGCCCGGTGCCGGTCTGGCCGCCGTCCGTGGTCACGACCGAGATCGCGTCCGCGCCGTTGAAATTGGCGTTCGGATTGTAGGTAAGCCCGGCGCCCAGGGCCGCGTTGATCGCCGCGGCGGTGCCCGAGAAGGTCATCGACGCATCGGCGGTGCCGTCGCTTCCGCCCGAGAAGCTGAGGCCAAGCGTGCTCGCGATGGTCAGCGTGCCATGGGCGACCGAAAGCGTGACCGTCAGCGTCGTCGCATCGACGTCGGCGACGCTGATCGCGTTGCCGTTGCCGGTCGACAGCGTGAAGCTCGCATCCTCGTTGATCGTCTGGCCGCCCGGGACGGTGTTGGTGGGCGCGTCGTTGACCGCGGTGACGTTGAACGTGACCGTGTTCGGCGACTGATCCGTGTCCTGGCCGCCATTGCCGGTGCCGCCATCGTCGCGGACCTGGAAGGTGAAGGACGAGAAGGGCACGCCATTGCCGTTCAGCACGGGCGTGTAGAAGAGCCGGCCGAGCGCGATGTCGGCAGCCGAGACGAACTGGCCTGCGGTCACCGCCACCGGGTCGGCGCCGCCTGCGCCGTCGGCGTCGTAGAACAAGGTGCCGGGAACGGGGATGGTGGTGACGACCACGCCGGCGAACTGGTCGCCATTGACGTCGCCGAAGCCGAAGCTCGACGCCGCGAACGTGTAGGTCGCGTCCTCGTTGATTGTGAACGCGTTGCTGGTGCCGGTCGGCGCGTCGTTGATCGCCTGGACGTCGACCGTCGTGGTGGCGCCGTGCGTATCGGCGCCGCCGAGCGCGACGCCGTCGCCGTCGACCAGGGACCAGCTGATCGTGCGCAGGCCCTCGGTCGGGCTGATGCCGCCATTATTGTTGTAGCTGATGGCGCGGACGAGCGCCTGGACCGCGCCGGGATTGGCGTCGGCATCGAAGGTGAAGACGAGCGGGCCGCCGCCATAGCCGCCGCCCGTGAAGGTGCCGATCTGCGTGCCCATGAATGAGACGGTGCCGGCGCCGGAGGTGATACCGCCGGCCGCTTCGATGAACAGGCCGTCCTGGGCGACGACTCCGCCCGAGATCGAGACGGTCAGCGTGCCGCCATCGAAATCGGCGCTGTCGATGTCGGCCACGGTTGCGTTGGAGCCGACGTCGAGCAGGACCGCCGCCGATCCTTCGACCCAGATCGCGGCGTCGCCGTTCAAATTGGTCGAGGTCGGCGCGTCGTTGACCGGGTTGACGTTGAAGGTGAGCGTGTTGGGGCTCTGGTCGGTATCCTGGCCGCCATTGGCGATGCCGCCATCGTCGCGGACCTGGAAGGTGAAGGTCGCATAAGGCGTGCCGTTCTCATCGGCGTCCGGCTGGAAGACGAGCTGGTTGGCGCTGATCTGCGCGGCGGTGACGAAGGTGCCCGCGACCGTGACCGGAATGCCGTTCAGCAGCAGCACGCCGTTGGTCGGCAGGGTAGTGACGACCACGCCTGCGAAATTGTCGCCCTCGGCCGGGTCGCTGAAGCCGAAATCGGCCGCGGCCAGAATGCGCGAACCATCCTCGTTGAGCGCGAGCGTATTGTCGGCGCCCGCCGGGGCCGAGTTGACGTTGATCACCTCGACCGTCGAGCTGAGCGTGAGCGTATCGGCCCCGCCGAGCGCGACGCCGTCGCCGTCGACGAGGGTCCAGCCGATCGTGCGGATGCCGCCGGTGGGGCTGGTCAGGTCAGAGTTGGTATAGCCGATCGCCTGGATCAGCGTCTGCACGGCCGCGGGCGTCGCGTCGGCGTCGAAGGTGAAGACGAGGTTGCCCCCGCCGGCGCCGCCGCCCGTATAGGTGGCGATCTGGACGCCGCCGACCGAAACCGTATTGGCGGTGAAGGTGACCGTGCCGGTATTGGTGAGGATGAGCTGGTCCTCGGCGGCGACGAGGCCGCCGGTGATCGAGACGGTCAGGGTGCCGGTGTCGAAATTGGCGCTGTCGATGTCGGCGAGGGTGGCGTTGGAGCCGACGTCGAGCAAGGCGAAGGGCGCGCCCTCGGCATAGGTCGCCGCATCGCCGTTGAGGTTGGTCGAGGTCGGCGCGTCGTTGACCGAATTGACGTTGAAGGTGAGCGTGTTGGGGCTCTGGTCGGTGTCCTGGCCGCCATTGAGGATGCCGCCATTGTCGCGGACCTGGAAGGTGAAGGTCGCATAAGGCGTGCCGTTCTCGTCAGCGTCGGGCTGGAAGACGAGCTGGCTGGCGCCGATCTGGGCGGCGGTGACGAAGGTGCCCGCGACCGTGATCGGAACGCCGTTCAGCAGCAGCACGCCGTTGGTCGGCAGGGTGGTGATGACGACGCCGGCGAAGGCATTGCCCTCGCCCGCATCGCTGAAGCCGAAATCGGCCGCGACCAGGATCCGGCTGCCATCCTCGTTGAGCGCGATCGTGGCGTCGGTGCCCTGCGGCGCGTCGTTGACCGCGACCACGTTGACGCTGCTGGTGACGCCCAGCGTATCGGCGCCGCCGTTGAGCGTGCCGTCGCCGTCGACCAGGGTCCAGCCGATCGTGCGGACGCCGCCGGTCGGGTTCTCGCCGCCCGAATTGCTGTAGTTGATCGCGCGCATCAGCTCGGTGACGGCCGCCGGCGTGGCGTCCGCGTCGAAGGTGAAGACGAGCGCGCCGCCGCCGGCGCCGCCGCCGGTATAGGTCGCGATCTGGACGCCGCCGACCGACACCGTATTGGCGGTGAAGGTGACCGTGCCGACCGTGGAGATGCCGAGCTGGTCCTCGCCGGCGACAAGGCCGCCGGTGATCGCGACGGTGAGCGTGCCGCCGTCGAAATTGGCGCTGTCGACGTCGCCGATGCTGACGTCTGACCCCACGTCGAGCAGGGTCGCGCCGACCTGGTTCTCGGTATAGGTCGCGGCGTCGGTGGCGAGGTTGGTCGAGGTCGGGGCGTCGTTGACCGGCGTGATCGTGCCGCCGAGGGTGACGCCGGTGGCCGAATAAGGCGTAGTGCCGCCGGTCGCGCCGAACGCGGAGATGTTGACGGTCCCGCCGTTGGTGATCGCCGGGCCGCTATCGTCGATCAGCCGGACGACGAGCGTCGGCTCCGGGCCGTTATAGTTGAGCGCCGGGTTGAAGCGAAGCAGGGTCGCGACGGTGAAGGTCTTGGCCGCGGCGAGCGAGCTCGCGCCGACATCCTGCCAGGCGGCGCCGTCCCAATATTGCCATTGGCCCTGGGCGCCGTTCGAATTGTTGGTGACCACCGCGATGCCGGTGAAGGCGCCGGCCGAGGAGGCGCCGCCATTGGGCACCTGATTGTCGAGCGCGTCCGAATATTGGCCGCCGAACAGGGTGCTGATGCTCGACGCGGTCAAATTGGTCTGCGGCTGGTCTTCCAGGATCGTCGCCGAATCCTCGGTGCCGTCGCCGGCCACGAACGGGGCGTCGTTGACCACCGAGATGGTGATCGCCTTGGTGTCCTGGTCCTGCTCGCTGGTGCCGGTGCCGGTGAGGCCGGGATCGTTGCCGTTGAGGCCGAGATCGTTGGTGGTGATGGTGAGCGTGTCGTTGCCGTTATAATGAGCGTTCGGCGTGTAGGTGACGCCGTTCGGCGCCGCGAAGGTGGCGTTGATCTGGTTCTGGGTGGCGATGACGGTGACGGTGCCGGTGCCGTTGCCGGTGACGTCGGAAAGCTCGATGCCGCCGCCGACATTGGTGAACAGGGTGATCGTGCCGCGGGTGACGCTGAGCGTCACCTGGATATCCTGGGCGGCCGGATCGGCGTCGACGTCGCTGACCGACATGCCGGTGAGCGCGAAGGTGGTGTCCTCGGCGCCGGCGGCGGTGCCGCCGGGGACGTTGATCGGGGCGTCGTTGATTCCGACGACGTTCACATTGTTGTGGACCTCGTCGCTCATGCTGAGCCCGTCGAACACCGAGAAGGAGACGGTGCGGCTGGTGGAGTAGCCGTAATTGGTGACGTTGTCGCCGCTGGTCGAGAAGGTGACCGAAGCGATCGCCGACTGATATTCGGCGACGGTCGCGGCCCCGGTCAGCACCATCGCGCCGGTGGTCGAATTGTAATTATAGGCGATCCCCGACCCGGCGATCGTGCCGCTGGTCGTGCCGGCGATTCGCAGCAGGTCCTGATGGGTCGCGCCGGCCTGGAAACCGGCGGAGATGCGGACCACCGCGCCGGCGAGCTCGTCGACGCTGTTGCCGGTGTCGACGTCGCTGAGCGCGACCGAATTCCACAGCAGGGCGCCGCCGGTGATTCCGGAGCCGGGCAGGTTGGAGGCCTCGGTGACGCTGGCGACCAGATTGTTGGCGGCCGCGGTCGGGGCGTGATTGATGTGGAAGCCGACCTGGGCAGCGCCCTGGGAATCGCCGATCTCCTGCGAGAATTGGATCGGCGTGCCGGTGCCATTGAGATTGCCCCGGAAGATGTGGTTGTCGTCGTTGACGCCGTTGATGCCGTTATAATCGAGCACGTACCAATGGCCGTTCGCGGAATCGATCTCGAGATCGCCCATCAGCCCCGGAATGGCGCCGCCGAACTGGATGTTCTGCTGGTGGAGGACGGTGATGTTGCCCTGGCCGTTCGCGGTATTGGCGCCCAGTGCATAGGAAGCGACGACGCCGCCCTGATAGAGCGGCGCAGTGCCGTTATTGAGATCGTGATCGAACAGGATCTCGCCGGTCGAGAAATAGAGCGTGTTGGTCACCGGATCGAGGGCGAGGCCGTCGATCGAGCCGCGCTCCATGGGGAAGAAATAGGGCGCTTGGGCCGCCGAGGCGGGGCTGGCCGTCGTCCCGGGATTGGGATTGAAGGCGTCATCGTTCTGCGCGAACGGCAGCAACCGCGCCGTGCCGGTATTGGCCGCGTTGAACTGGAAGGCGTCGACGCCCGAGGCCAGGGTCAAGCCGGTCAGGTGATAGATGAAGTTCTTGCTGATCAGGTCGCCGCTGGCGGCGGCGCCGACGCGGGTGCTCGCAAGGTAGATCTCACCCGTGGCGAAGTTGATCACCATGTCGTTGTAGAAATTGGAGGCGCTGCCGGCCGGGTTACCGACGCCCGAAGGCGAGCCCGCCGCGTCGACATTGGCGCGGAACAGCATCGTGCCGGCCTGGCCGGCGGTGTCGTAGTTGATCCGGATCAGCTCGTCGCCATGGGTGAAGTAGATGCGGTTGTTGGTCGTGTCGATGTCGAGATTGTCGAGGCGGGAATCGGTCGTCGTGCCGACGTCCGAATAGAGCACGGTCAGCGTGGGCATCGTCCCGGGATTGCTCAGCAGATCGGCGATATTGCCCTGCAGGATCCGGTTGTGACCGCCGCCGATGTCGGAATCGACGACGAAGAACTTGCCCTCGACGGTGTCGAAATGGATGTCGCGCAGGCCGTAGAAGACGTTGTTCCCGCCGCTCAGCAGATTGTCGTAGAGGCGGATGTGGTTGCTGTCGTTATTGCCCGAGCCGAAGGTCGGATCGGCGCTGGTGCGGACGATGCCGCCGCCGGCGCCCGAATGGACGCCCCACAGATCGATATTGGCGTTGGTCAGCCACGGCTCGATCTGGACTTCGGCTTCCTTGGTGTCGGTGCCGACCCAATTGGCGCTGTCGGACACGCTCTGGATCAGGGTCGTGCCGTTGCCGTTGTGCATGAACGAGGCGCTGTGCGTCGTCGGGCCCGAATAGGCGCCCGAATCGGTGCCGACCGCGACCGCGTTCTGGCCGGCGGCGAGGCCGGTGCCGGTGAGGTTGCCGTTGAAGGTCGTATTGCCGTCGGCGATGTCGGCCGCGTAGAGGAAATGGGTCGGCGCGTTGATCGAGCCCTGATAGGCGTAGACCGTATCGCCCGCGTCGGAGAGGTCGACTCCGCCGCCGCTCAGCTGGGCGGCGCTGATCGTGATCACCGTGCCGGCGGCGAGGTTCGAGGCCGCGGTGTAGGTGTAGGTCCCGTCGCCGCCGCCGGCCGCGGCGAAGGCGGTGCCGTTCCAGCTGCGGTCGGTGAAATAGATGGTCGCGCCCGAATCGAGGCCGGAGAGCAGGACGAAGCTCAGCAGGTCGCCCGGCTCGCCCGCGGTCGCGGCGTCGGTATTGTAGCCGATGATCGCGATCTCGCCGGCCGTCAGGATCAGGGCGTTGGTCAGCATGTCGGCGAGCATGACGTAGGCGCGGTCGGCCTGGATCAGGCCCCAGCCCGAAATATTGTCGTAGCCGACGCCGACGGCGGCGTTGGTCTCGCTGAACTGGACGTCGATCGCGCTCTGCTTGAGGACGGTTTCGATCTGGGTGCGGGTCGCGGTCGGGAAGGCCTGCATCAGCAGAGCGGCGATGGCGGCCGCGTTGGGCGCGGCGGCCGAGGTGCCGAAGAAATTGCCGAACGAATCGGCGTCATAGGTCACGTCGCTGCCGAAGAAGGTGGTGTTGCCTCCGTCGCCCGAGGCGAAATCGACGTTCGAGCGATAGGCGGGCGCGGACAGGCGGTTTCCCGCGGTGTCGAACAGGATCGGGATGTCCCCGCGCGAGCTGAAGCTTTCCAGATAGGGAAATGGCGAGCCGGCGGTCAGCGCCGCGCTGGAATGGACCCCGGCGAAGCGCGCCGAATCGCCCCAATCGACGGCGGCGACCGAAAGGCCGGTCGCGGCGTTGGAATGGCCGAAGGACGTGCCGCTGTTGGTGGCGAATTCGTTGATCGCGACCGAACCGGACAGGACATATTGGATCCGGCCCGGGGTCGCATCGCCGACCCGCAGCAGGAGCCCCAGGTTGACGAAGGCGCCGGCGCTCTGGGCGACCTCGATCGCGTCGCCGCCGATATTGTTGGTGCTGGTAAACGAGCCGCCGCCGGCCGAGTTGATCAGCAGCCAGGCCATGTTGCTTTGCGAGCCGGTGCCGCCCGAAACGGAGAAATTGGGCTGGTCCCAGTTGAGCGTGTAGGTGACGGTGCCGGCGCGGGCGAAGCTCTGCTGGGTGTCGATGCCGGCGCCCGGATCGAAATCGTGGAATTCGTAGGTATTGCCGTCCGGCAGCGCGATGAACTGGCCCGAATGGCGGAATTCGCTCGCATAGGAGAAGGAGCCCTGATTGCCGGCGGAGGAGAAATACATCGCGCCGGCCGCGGTCGCCGCGTCCACCGCCTGCGCGATCGCGCCGTCCTGGAAGAAGGGCTCGGCGAAATAGCGGATGTCGTCGACGACGATGTCGGAGCCCGCATTGACGAGATCCATGATTCCGGAGGCGAAATCGGCCATCGAGACGAAGGCGGTGTGGAATTGCAAGGTGGCGCCCGGCGCCATGTCGTGGATCAGCTGGGCCATGGCGCGGCCCTCGTCGATGGTCGTCGCCGAGGTGAAATCGGCGAGGATGTTGATCCCGGAGGGAAGATCGCCGCTGGCGATGTCTTCCGCATAATGGACGGTGAGCGCGCCGCCGCTCGTCGTGATCGTGGCGGTGTTGAAGCTGTCGGACATGATGCCGATGGTGATTCCGGTGCCGGTGAAGCCGAGCGACTGCAGATAGTCCCCGTTCAGCGAGGCGACGTTCTGGCTGGTGGTCGCGCCGACATTGGTTTCGGCATAGACCGGCCGGGCAAAGCCGAGCAGGCCGAGGCCGGCGAGCTCGTCGAGCATGTCGATCGGCATCAGGCCGCCGGCGAGGCGACCGAAGGAGGCGCCCCGCTCGAGCCCCATCGCCTCCAGCGCTGCGAGCAAGGCGGCGCCGTCACCATTGGCGGCGACCGCGTCGATCGCGACATAGCCGCCGCCGACATTGGCGGCGCCGTTCAGGCTGGTAAAGGATTCGAGCGCGGCATCGCGGGCGGCGCCGGTGGCGCCGTTGAGGCCCATCTGCGCTTCGATGAAGATCTCGGCGAGGCCGTATTGCAGCTTGCTGAAGGCGCCGACGTCAGTGCCGAAGCCGATCGCCGCCAGATTGTCGGCGGTGAGGAAATAGGGACTGTCGCCGAAGCCGAGCTCGGTGAAGCCGGTCGAAACCAAAGTCGAGACGGGTTCGAGCGAGAGCGCGCCGTTCGTCGCGTCCGCGACGGACCGGCCGCCGGTGCCGGTGCCGGTGCCGGTGGCCCGCTGCAGGGTGAAGTCGAGGCCCGCGCGGGCCACCGCCGCCTCGGCGCCGCCATCGCCCATCCGGTCCAGTCCGATATTCTCGAGGGCGTTGGCGAAGCCGGGCTTCGAGAACAAGCGAATGGCACGAGTCGATACAGGCATGTCTTCCCCCATTGGAAAAGGGCGGGCCGGAGCCCCGGCCCCGAAGTCCCCGCAAAAAATCCCGAGCGCCCACTTTTACACACAAAATTGCGGGGGGCTAGAGGGTTAAGGCACAGAAACGAGTGGAATCGTTGGTTTCAAGAAATGAGACTCTCCCATTACTGGCGTTCCACGGTTTCCGAAGCTCCGCGCAAGTAATGATCGATTATCGCAAGCGCCCGTTTCGCCATTTGACAGCGGCGACGAACCGGCACACATTGCGCTTCGTTTCGGGCGGGGGGAGCCACGGGCTTCTCCAATCGCGCATATGCATTGAGGGAGGAACCCGATGGGCCAGCCTTATGTCGGCGAAATTCGCATGTTTGGGGGGAACTTCGCGCCTAACGGCTGGATGTTCTGCGAAGGACAGACGCTCCCGATTGCCGAAAATGAAGTGCTGTTCCAGCTGATCGGCACGACTTATGGCGGCGACGGGGAGGAGACGTTCAACCTTCCCAATCTCGCCAGCCGAGTCCCGCTCCACATGGGCACCAGCCCAAGCGGCATCACCTATCAGATCGGCGAGATGGCCGGCACCGAACAGGAGACGCTGACCATCCAGCAGATTCCGAGCCACACCCACACCGAGGTGTTCGCCAACGTCAACGGCACCGCCCAGACCCCGAGCGGCAACGTGCTCGCCAAGCCGGTCAGCAGCCAGCCCAACCTGATCTTCTGGGGCACCGACAGCGTCGTCGCGATGAACAACCAGGCGATCCAGCCCGTCGGCGGCAGCCAGCCGCACGAAAATTGCCAGCAATTCCTGTGCATCAATTTCATCATCTCGCTGTTCGGGGTCTTCCCCTCGCAGACCTGAGCCCGCTCGCGCCGCTTTCATCGTTTCTCCACCAGGAGACCGCCAATGTCCGATCAATTCGTCGCCGAAATCCGCATCTTCCCGTTCAACTTCCCGCCGAAGGGCTGGGCGTTCTGCAACGGGCAGCTGATGCCGATCTCGCAGAACACCGCCTTGTTCTCGCTGCTCGGCACCACTTATGGCGGCGACGGCAAGTCGACCTTCGCTCTGCCCGACATGCAGGACAATGTGCCGATGCAGCCGGGCCAGGGCAACGGCCTCAGCCTGCGCGACCTCGGCGAGATGTCGGGGACCCCGTCCGTCACCCTGCTGATCTCCGAAATCCCGTTTCACCCGCACACCATGTCGGCCTGCGACGCCGACGCGACCGCGACCGATCCCGCCAACCAGCTGCCCGCCAAGGGTCAGTGGGATGCGGGCACGTCGTTCGGCGTGGTCGGGGCCTACAGCAATCAGAATCCGGGCAATGCGACCATGGCCCCCCAGGCGCTCACCCTCGCCGGCGGCAGTTTGCCGCACAACAATTTGCAGCCCTATCTGACGCTGAACTTCTGCATCGCGCTCCAGGGAATCTTCCCGCAGCGCCCGTAACGCCATCCGTTCGCCGGGCCGCCTCGCCGGCCGGCTATTGAAGGAACCGAGAGATGTCCGAACCCTTCCTCTCCGAAATCAAGATCATGTCCTTCAATTTTCCGCCGAAGGGCTGGGCATTGTGCAACGGCCAGTTCATGCCCATCAACCAGAACCAGGCCTTGTTCGCCTTGCTCGGCACCACTTATGGCGGCAACGGCCAGACGACGTTCGCCTTGCCGAACCTTCGCGGCCAGGTGCCGCTCCATTTCGGCAGTTCCTTTGACCTCGGCCAGGCCGGGGGGACGCCCAGCGTCACCCTGAACCTCCAGCAGCTGCCGACCCACAACCACTTCGTCAACGCGCGCACCGACGTCGTCGAGCCGGACGCGGGGCCGCAGGATCCGACCGGCAAGTTGTACGCCCAGCCGCAAGTCGCGCTTCAGGGCGGCAACAAGGCGCCGGTGCAGCTCTACACCGCTCCGGGGTCGCTTCAGCTGCTGAACGGGCAGTCGGTCAGCAATGTCGGCGGAAACCAGCCGCACAACAATATGATGCCCTATCTGACGCTGAACTACTGCATCGCGCTGCAGGGCATCTTCCCCTCGCAAAACTGAGCGGGACGACCGGGCGGCGCGGTCAGGCCGCGCCGAGCCTCGGTTCGGCCCAGGCCGGCAGGACCAGATAATCGTTGCTGCCCGGCCCTTCGAGGTCGGGGGAGAGTGAGCCGTCGCGGCCCAGGCGAAAGCGCCGCGCCGCCGGCGCCAGCTTGTCGAGCACGGCGAGGCAATCGGCGCGGGCGGCCGCGTCAAGCGCCTCGAACAGAACGATCGGCGGCCGCTCGCCGGCGAACAGGCCGGCCATGCCGCGAAGCACCGCCGGCTCGTGGCCCTCGACGTCGATCTTGACGAAATCGGGCCTGCCTTCCCGCCCGGCGACGATGTCGAGCGTGGTGATCGGCACCGCGAACTCGACGGCGCCGGCGACCGGCTCGAGCGAGGAAATGTCGCTCATCTCGGTTTCGTAGAAGATCGCCTCGCCGACATGGTCCGAGGCGGCCTCATGGATCAGGCTGACATTGGCGAGCGCCTGCGCGTTGCGCGCCAGGCCGGCGAAGGCGCGGCGGCCGGGCTCGAACACCGCGACCTTGCCGGCGGGGCCGGCCAGGGAGGCGAAGAGCAGCATCGTGTAGCCGACATTGGCGCCGACGTCGAAGACGGTGTCGCCGGCCGCGATCAGCCTCCCGAACATCAGATCGTGGCCCCTTTGCCCCGGGATGCAGCCGTCGCGCAGGAAGTTCATGTAGACGGTTTCGCGCAGGTCGGCGCGGATCGACGTGCCCGGGATCGAGGCGAGCGGGATCGGATAATCCTGAAGCGCGGGATCGCGCGCGGCGGCGAAGCGGATCAGCGGCCAATAGCCGCGCGGGAGCCGGCGGGCGAGGAACAATGCGAGGCGGCTGAACGGCTTCACGTTCTGGTTTCCTGCCGATGGCGGCTGAAGCCGATGGCGAAGAGGGTTCCGGTCAGCGCGACCGCCCAGCCCGCCAGCCAGGCGATCGCCAGCCCCTCGGCCTGGCGTGCCGGGACGAGCCAGGCGGCGCCGGCGAGGACGATGGCGGCGAGCGGCAGGTTGACGCAGAGCATCGATCGCCAGAATCGGCCCTTGGCCTGGATGTCCTGGTAGAGCGTCATCGTGATCGCCTCGAGCGGCGCGGCGAGGAGCAGGATGACGAGCACCGGCCGGCCGCCGGCGAAGCCGTCGCCGAACAGGCTCATGACCGGTCCGGCGAACAGGATGAAGCCGCCGGCGAGGAGCGCGGTGACGGCGAGGCTGGCGGCGAGATTGACCCAGAGCAGCCCCCCTCGGCCCGCCACCGGGTCGGCATGGAAGCGGGCGAGGATCGGCAGCAAGGCGCCGGTCATTTGCGAGGGCAGGAACATGACCATCGTCTTGACGGTGAAGGCGGCGGCGAACAGGCCGAGCATGTCGGCGCCGCCGCCGCTTCTGACCAGCAGGGTCTGGCCGCCCCATATGGCGACCAGGGTCAGGATCCCGGCCAGGGTTCCAGGCACTGCGAAATCGCGCAGCAGCCTGAGCTTGGCGCGCGGATTGCCGAGCGACCAGGCGAGGCCGAGCGCGCGGAAGCGCCCGATCAGCATGATCTGCCCGAGAGCCGCGCGAAGCACATAAGCAAGTCCAAGCCCGATCAGGGCGCCCTCAAATCCCCCCTGCCACGCACCCACGGCCGGCAACAGGACGACGAAGGGGAACAGGCCCAGCGCGACCTTGGCGAGGTCCCGGAAGCGTTCGAGGCCGGTGAACAGGCCCTGCTGGACCGCCGAGGCGGCGAGGAAGGGAAGCGCAAGCGCCGCGATTGCGATTCCGGGCGCCAGAGCGGGGTCGCGGAACAGGCCCTCCGCCGCGACTCCGCGGGTGGCGACCAGCACGGCGGCGAAGGCCAGGCTGAGCAGGGCCGCGACCAGGAAGCAAAAGGCCGCGACTTCTCCCGCCGCCGCCGGATCGCGGGCACGAAGGCTCGCGATCTGCTGGGCGAGGATCGCGCCGAAGCCCAATTGGGCGAGGGCGGCGAGAATCAGGATGGTACTTTGAAGCAGCGCGAAGCGGCCATAGTCGGCAACCCCGAGCGCGTTGGCGACGATCAGATTGGCAAGCAACATGCTCCCCTGGCCGAGACCGGCGGCGAGGATCAGCCAGGTCGACCCGCTGACCAGATCCTTCAGCCCATGCGGCAGGGCGCCCGAGGCAAGCCGGCGGCGAAGAAGAAGCACGGATCTGACCCCAAGATGTCGCGAATGCGCCCGCTGGCCGCCTATAGGAGCGCGTGCCATTGATCAATGCGGTTCGGCCGGCACGGATCCGAGGGCCAGGTGAATGGCCTTGCTGGACCCAAAGGCTTCTCATAAGGGCCGGGAATGACGCAAGCGCCCTCCTCCGGCGGCGAGAAGACCAGCCGCGGCCATTGGGACGCGGGCTGGACGGCGATGCCCACCGACCGCTTCTGGTCGCCCTTCGACCCCACGATCAGCGACGTGAACCGGCTGCTGGCGCGCGAAATCGCGCCCGGCACGTCGCTGCTCGAAATCGGCTTCGCGCCGGGCAAGATGCTGGCCTGGGCAGCGCTCGAGCGCGGCGCCAGGGTTTCCGGCATCGACTATTCAGGGCCGGGCGTCGCTCTGGCAAAGGCCTATTTCGCGCGCCGCGGGATCGAAGGCGACCTGCGCCACGAGGACATTTTCGAAACCAGCTTCGCGCCCGGCAGCTTCGATTGCGTGATGAGCCACGGATTGGTCGAACATTTCGACGATCCGCGCGCCATCGTCGCCAAACATGTCGCGCTCGCCAGGCCGGGCGGCAAGATCATCCTGTCGGTGCCCAATTATGGCGGGCTCTACGGGCGCCTGCAGGGCCGGCTCCACCCGGAAAATCTCGCCATCCACAACCTTTCGATCATGTCGCCCGAGGGCATGAAGGCGCTGTTTCCAGCCGGCGGGATGGCGTCGGTGCGCGCGTTCCTTTGCGGGCGGCCGACTTTGTGGGGCCTGGCGATCGAAACCAGGATGCCCGCCGCTTTGGCGCGGCAGCTCAAGCGCGCCGTGGGCCTCGCCGGCTGGCTGCTGCCGCTGTCTCCCGCCGCGTTGAAGCCGATCGTGATAGCGATCGGGATCAAGGAGTAGGGCCGCGCGGGTCAGATCACGATGAAGTCGCTCGCAGTCAGCGCGAGCCCGGTGCCGACGGTGGCGAACAGGATTGCCGAACCGGCGCCATTGCCGTCGGCGTCGAAAAAGAGCTGGCCGGTCGCGGCGCTGTAGACGATGCGGTCGCTGGCGTCGGCCGCAGCGGCGCCGGTGTGAAAGGCGTTTGCGCCCAGCGCTCCGAGCGCGCCGATCCCCGCGAACACCGCATCGTCGAGCGCGATCGTGTCGTCGGCGACGCTATAGCCGAGGATCGTGTCGACATTGCTCCCACCCAGCGCGGTCCTGAAGGCGAAGGTGTCGGCGCCGCCGAACCCTACCAGAGTGTCGTTGCCGCCGCCGCCGTCGAGCACATTCGCGCCATTATTGCCGAAGATCGTGTTGGAAAGGTTGTTGCCGGTAAGGTTGATCGCGGTCGTCGCGATCTGGCTGGCCGTCGACATCGCCTCGACCGAGATCTCGGCGTAGAGCTCGTAGCTGACCGCGGCATAGAGCGTGTCGTTGCCCTTGCCGGCGCTTTCGTAGATCTGGTCGCCTTCATGATCGATGAAGTAGCTGTCATTGCCGCCGAAGCCGACCAGATAGTCGACGCCGGTCAGGCCGTTGAGGACGTTGGCGCCATTGTTGCCGAAGATGGTGTTGGATAGGTTGTTGCCGGTGAAGTTGATCGCCGCGGTGCCGGCCTGGCTGGTGGTGGACATATATTCCACCTCCTGGTCGAAGGTCAGCGCGTAGCTGAAGCCGGCGAACACGGTATCGTTGCCGCCGCCGCCCGCCTCCATGATCCGATCAGTCGCGACATCGATCCAATAGCTGTCGTCGCCGCCAAAGCCGATCATCGTGTCCGCGCCGGCGCCGCCGTTGAGCGTGTTCGCGCCCTGGTTCCCGAATAAAATATTGGCGAGGTTGTTGCCGGTGAGGTTGATGGCCTGGGTGCCGGCCTGACTGGCCGTGGAGAGATATTCGACCGACACGTTGGCGGCGAGCACGTAGCTGACACTCGTAAAGAGTGTGTCGTTGCCACCACCTGCGGCCTCCACGATCGCATCGCCCGCCTGGTCGATGAAATAGGAATCGTTGCCGCCCAGGCCGATCATCACGTCCGCACCGCCGCCGCCGATCAGGAAGTTCGCGCCGGCGTTGCCCGTGATCTGGTTGGCGAGGGCGTTTCCGGTGCCGACGAGCGCACTCCCTTCGAGAACCAGATGCTGGATGATGCTCCCGGCGAGGGTCGAATCCTGCCCGACATGGTGGATATTGTCCGCCAGGCTGGTCGCGGGCCCGGAATCGTAGATGCTGATGAGCCCGGTGGCGGCGCCGAACAGCTGATGAAGCGCGTTGCCGGTGATACTGTATTCGCTCGCGCGCCCGACGATGATGCCGGCATATTGGAGATCCCAATCGGAAAGCGCGTTTTCCGCGATGGAGAAACCGGCCACGTTGTAGAATTCGATCGGGAAGATGCCGGCGCCGCTTATGTTGTTTTCCGACACGATCAGGTCGCTGCTGTCCAGCGCGAAGATGCCGCGGGAATTCGCGGCCGAGGCCTCGATCCAGAGATCGTTGCCGGTGATGGTGACGTCCGAGAAATTCAGGATCGCGAAGAAGGGCGAATAGTCCGCGCCAAGGTGGAACCCTGCCGGAACCGCCGCGACCGCCGTGGTCGTGAAATGATTGCCCTCGACGAGAACGTCGCCATGCAGGGTTTCGCCGGGGCCGGTGGCATCCAGGAACCATAGCCCCGCTGGACTGAAGCCCGCCGATTCGGCGAAGGACAGATTGACGGTATTGTCCCTGAACACGACGTTGGAAAGCTCGACCGGGTCCGCAGCATTGCCGGACCAGTTGCGAATGATGAAGCCTGCCTCGAACAGGCCTTCGAAGCTATTGCCCTCTACCAGGATGTCGCGCGCGTCCGCCGCGCCGAAGACCGGCCCCCAGGTGGTGCCGAGGAATACGCCGACGCGGCATTGGGTGACGATATTGTCGACGATGGTGATGCCGGTCACCGAGCTGTCGGGCGTCACGGCCGCCAGCCCGCCGACCTGGATCGCGGCATTGCCGATCCCGACGATGGTGTTGCCGCTGATCAGGACGTCGGCGCCCCCATAGATTTCAATGCCTTCCTGGTGGGGGTCGGCGCTCCCGACGGTCGAGCCGCCTTCGATGAGATTGTCCAGGATCTGCATATGCTCGGAGCGCTGGCCCCAGATGGAATAGGTGTGGCCCTGCGACATCCGGACCACATTGTTCTCGAAAATTCCGTTGGTGCAGATCGCCCCGGCGCCGTTGACGCCGTCGGGAATGGCGACGAGGCCGTTCATGAGCAGGCCGCCGGATTCGATGGTGAGGTGGCGGGCGGCGAAATTGTCGACGGCGACGAAGCTTACCACGCCCGAAACCTCGGCGCCGCTGGGATGGGGAGGTGCAAGCCAGTCCGCAGCGGGGACGATCGACGTGCCGCCGCCGGAGTCGCCCTCGATCGCGACATTGTCGGCGAAGCTTACGATCGGCCGCGAGGTCGAATAGATACCGGCGGCGAGCATCACGGTCCCGCCGCCCGCGGCGCCGGCCGCCTCGATCGCGGCGTTGATCTCGATCTGGTCGTCGCTGCCGTCGCAGACGAAGTCGGCCGTCGCCGCCTCCGGCGTTCCCGCGATTGCTACGGTGATCACAATGTCCGCCATCCGACCTCAATCGATCCGGCCGGCGACCGTCGCGCGCCGGGCCAAATCTTCCGTTGGCCCCAGCAGCTTGCGGTCGGCCATGAACGCCGCCTATAGGACAGCGCTGCCCCGTTCCACAAGGTTCCGCCGCGTGCCGCCCAGCCTGTCGTTTGTGATCCCGACCTACAATCGCCGCGCGCTGCTGCCGGCCGCGGTCGATAGCGCCCTGACCTGGCTCGACGCGATCGGCGCCGGTGAAATCGTGATCGTCGATGACGGCTCGACCGACGGAACCGGAGCGATGCTCGCCGAACGTTATGCCGAACGCATGGCGGGCGGCCAGATCCGCTTCCACGTCCGCGAGCGCAATGGGGGCGTCGCCGCGGCGAAGAACACCGGCGCCGGTCTCGTGAAGGGCGACTGGATCGTCTTCCTCGATTCCGACGACGAAGTGATCCCCGGCGCGGTCGGCGCGGTCGTCGCGGCGCTCGACGGCGCCGGCGACGCGCCGGTCGTCTTCTTCCGCTGCGTCGACCTCGAGAGCGGTGCGCTGATCGGCAAGCCGCTCGACGCGCCGGTGCGGCTCGACCTCGATCGCTATGCGCGCTGGGCATGGGGCGAATGCCTGCCCGCGATGCGGCCCGCGCCGGCGCGCCAATTCCCGTTTGTCACCGACTTGCCCGGCTTCGAGGGTGTCTCCTATTTCCGGACCATCCCGGAATATGGTCCGCTCCTGATCACGCCGATCGTCGCCCGCCGCTACCGGACCGAGGGCGACGACCGCGTCTCGGCGCCCGGTCGGCGGCTGCGCGCGATGCGGGTGCGCAAATATGTGGCGACCGTGCTCGGCGAGTTCGGGGGCCAGCTCTCGCTCCGGGTCAGGGCGCGACTGCTCGCCTCCTATTTCAAGGCGCGGCTCGAATATTGGGTCGCAGGCGGCACCAACCTGTTCCGGGCCGCGCCCTGATCATGGCGCGCACCTACAGTCAGACCAAGCGGGTGATGGTCACCGGCGGAGCCGGCTTTCTCGGCTCGCACCTGTGCGATCGGCTGCTCGGCCTCGGCCACGAGGTCTTGTGCGTCGACAATCTGTTCACCGGCACCAAGAAGAACATCGCCCATTTGCTCGGGCACGCGGATTTCGAATTCATCCGCCACGACGTGACCTTCCCGCTCTATCTGGAGGTCGACGAGATCTACAATCTCGCCTGCCCGGCCTCCCCGATCCACTATCAATATGATCCGGTGCAGACGACCAAGACGTCGGTGCACGGCGCGATCAACATGCTCGGCTTGGCCAAGCGCCTCAATTGCCGGATCTTCCAGGCCTCGACCAGCGAGGTCTATGGCGACCCCGCCATCCATCCCCAGACCGAGGATTATTGGGGCCACGTCAACCCGATCGGGCCGCGGTCCTGCTATGACGAGGGCAAGCGCTGCGCCGAAACCCTGTTCTTCGACTATCACCGCCAGCACGGCCTGCCGATCAAGGTGGCGCGGATCTTCAACACCTATGGTCCACGAATGCATCCGGCCGACGGCCGCGTCGTCTCCAACTTCATCGTCCAGGCGCTGGGCGGCGCGCCGATCACCATTTATGGCGACGGCAAGCAGACCCGGTCCTTCTGTTACGTCGACGATCTGATCGACGGCTTCCTCGTGCTGATGGACTCCGACGAAAAGCTGACCGGCCCGATCAACCTCGGCAATCCCCACGAATTCACGATGATCGAGCTCGCGCACAAAGTGATCGCGCTGACCGGCTCGAAATCCGAGATCGTGCACAAGCCGCTCCCCGCCGACGATCCGCGCCAGCGCCAGCCCGACATCAGCCGGGCGCGCAGCCAGCTCGGCTGGCAGCCCAAAGTGGCGCTCGACGAGGGCCTCGCCGCGACCGTCGATTTTTTCCGCGGGGTCCTCGCGGCCGGCTGATCAGATCGTCAGGGCGGACCGGAAGTCGATCGCCTGGAGCGGCGTCGACAGGTCGGCCGCGTGCGGCCCGGACACGTCTTCGCCCGCCGCGCGCCATTCCCCGACCTCGACCTCCTCGAAGCGATCGGCGGTCAGCGTCCTGATCTCGAACCAGACCAGGGCTTCGCCATAAGCGCGCTCGCAGCGCTGCGCGGGCCGCATCAACTTGCCTCCGATCCGCTGGACCCGGCCCGCCGGGCGGGCGCCTCGGCAGTCGGACTTGATCGGGCTCAGTTCATGGGCGGTCCACGGCCCTTCCAGGCCGGGCGCGTGCCAGGCGAACAATTCGTCCCAGCCCGAGCCGCCATCGTCCCCGATCGCGCCGGCGAGCAGCCACAGCCGGCCGTCATGCTCGAACAGGGTCGCATCGACGAGGCGCCAGTCCTCGAACAGCCGCCGCTCCAGCACCCATTGGCTCGGAAAGGCGGCGGCGCGATAGAAATCGAGCCCACCATTGGCGCTGCTCTCCGGGATCAGCCAGATGTCGCCCCCGGAGCGCAGGACGAACGGATAGGACAGGTGGTAGGGTTGCTCGATCACGGTGCTGAACGGCGCAGGCCCCTGGCCGGGCACATATTCGGCGCAGGCGATGACGCCTTTCCCCGTCGCATAGGGACAGGCCTCCGCGAACAGCCAGTAGCGCCCCGCCTCCTCGATGACGAAGGGATCGGCGTAGAAGATCGCCGAATCGGGCTCGAGCGGGCGCCAGGCATCGACGTCGAAGCCGGCGAGGGCGGGCGGGGCCGGGTCCCAGCGGAGCGCGACGTTCCAATGGCGGTGGCGGATGGAGCTCCTGCGCAGGGGATTGACGAGTTCGCCGGCCAGCAAACGGGCAGCCAAAGCCAGCATTCTGACGCTGCGATAGCGCGGCGTCGGGCGCGCGGGGCGGGGCGGCAGCGGACTTGCCTTGCCCGCGCAGGCGCGCACGATCATCGTTTCGATCCGGACGAAGGCCTGGGCAAGCCCGCACCCGAGCACCGTTTTGTCCTCGATCGCCGCAAATGACGCGACCAAAGCCGCGCCATCGCGATCGACCAGTTCGAGATAGGGGCATTGGTGATGGATCAGCCGCGCCACCAAAGCGAGGCTGTCCACCGACCCCTCGTAAAGCGGCCGGATCACCCGCGGTCCATCGGGAGCGGCCCCGCCCTCGGACAGGTCGACGATCAAATCGGCTTCAGCCGCGGTGCTTGTCGCCCGCCCTTCGCCGAGCCTGGGCAGAGGCTCGCACGCGACGGGCTTCACGGCGCCGATGAACTTCCGCGCCGAATAGCCAAGCCAGGCGCGCAGCAGCAGCGGGTAAGCCCGCGACGGCGACGTCGCGACGGCGACGTCATGGTCGCGGCGAAGCTTCCTCAGCAGCCGGTCGTGCCAGAGCCAGCGCCGGCGTTCGGGGAGGATCACGAGGATAGCGAGCCGGCCGGCCCTGGCGGAGCTCATCTCGTGTCGCCGCGCCGCCGCAAATCCTCGACGCAGCGCCCGGCGGTTTCCCCGTCCCAATATTCAGGCCGCCGCGGCGCGCTCCGGCCGGCCGCGAGGCCGGCGGCGACCAGGCCGGGCAGCGTCTGCGCGGTGGCGAGACGGTTGGTGCCTTCGTCGATCGTGATCGGCCGCTCGGTATTCTCGCGCAAGGTGAAGCAGGGGATGCCGAGATAGGTGGTTTCTTCCTGCAGCCCGCCCGAATCGGTGACGACCGCGCCGGCGCCCGCCATCAGGCTCATGAACGCGATATAGGGGAGCGGCTCGATCAGCCTGATTCCGACTCGCGTCAGCGCGCCCTCCAGCCCCGCCGAGCGGAGCCGTTCGGCGGTACGCGGATGGACCGGAAAGACGAGCGGCAAGATCACCTGGACCGCCGCCAGAGCATCGACGAGGCGGCCGAGCGCCTCGGGTGCGTCGACATTGGAGGGCCGGTGCAGCGTCACCACGCCGTAGGCGCCGGCTTCGAGGCCCAGAGCGGCGGGCGTCGCAATCGCCTCGATCGCTACCCGGCTCATCTCGAAACTGTCGAGCATGATGTTGCCCACTCGGGTGATCCGCTCGGCCGGAATGCCCTCGGCGATGAGGTTGCGGTCGGCGTCCGGCGAGGGCGTCCACAGCACGTCGCACAGCACGTCGGTGGCGAGCCGGTTCAGCTCCTCGGGCATCGACCGGTCGCGCGAGCGCAGGCCCGCCTCCAGATGGACGGTGGCGATGCCGAGCTTGGTGCCGACCAGCGCGCAGGCGACCGTCGAATTGACGTCGCCGGCCACCACCAGCCAGTCGGGCCGGTGCGCCCCGGCGACTTCGCCATAAGCGATCATCACCCGCCCGGTCTGCTCGGCATGGCTTCCCGAGCCGATCCCGAGATGGAAATCGGGCTCCGGAAGGCCGAGATCGCGCAAGAAATCGTCTGACATGTTGGCGTCGTAATGCTGGCCGGTATGGACGAGGACCGGCGCGAAGCCGGGCGCGGCGGCGAGCGCGTGCCAAAGCGGCGCGACCTTCATGAAATTCGGGCGCGCGGCGGCGACGAGATGGACTTTGCGCACGCTCAAGGCTTCCCCTCCTGCCTCCGCCCCAAGCCTGTCGACAAGATTCGGGCGCGGCGCAAGCCTTTCGGTATCGGGCTTTTGTTTTTATAGGGCCCGTTCCCGAAGCGGCTGGAGTCCGACGTGAATCGATCCGAGATGACCGCGCACGTGCTGAAGCGACTCGACGAGAGCGGCGCGGACATCGCGCGCCTGTGGGCGCAGGGCGGCGCCGGCACGCCGACCCGCCATGTCGCGATAGACAACCTGTTCCCCGAGGAGGTCGCGCTCGAGATCTTCCGCGCCTTTCCGCAGCGCGGCGAAGGTTTCCGCGCCAGCGCCTCCTTCCGCGAGCGCAAGCACACGTCCTACGAATTCGATCGCCATCCGCTGATCCTCGCCGACGTCACCTTCGCCCTGCAGGACCCGCGGGTCGCGGCGAGGGTGGGCGAGCTGACCGGCATGAAGGGGCTCGAGCCCGATCCGCATCTCTACGCCGGCGGCCTGTCGATGATGCTGAAGGGCGACTTCCTGAACCCGCATATCGACAACAGCCACGAGAAGACCCGCGCCAAATACCGGCGGGTGAACCTGCTTTATTATGTCGCGCCGGACTGGCGGGAGGAGAATGGCGGCAATCTGGAGCTATGGGACCCGAAGGTGACCCGGCCCGTCACCATCCTCTCCGCCTTCAACCGGCTGGTGCTGATGGAAACCAACAAGGACAGCTGGCATTCGGTGAGCCCGGTCGCCACCGACGCGCCGCGCTGCTGCGTCTCGAACTATTATTTCTCGGACGTGTCGCCGACCGGGGAGGATTATTACCACGTCACCTCCTTTACGGGCCGGCCCGGCCAGGTCCTCCGCCGGGCCTGGGGGCGGATCGACAATGCGGCACGCAAATTCGCCCGCAGCCGCCTCGGCATGACCCGCAAGACCGACGCCGGCTATGAGGGCGGCCTGGCCAAAGGGGATTGAGGCACGAACACCGTTCAGCGGGCGAGATGTCGCAGTTCCGTGGCCATTTCGAGCGCGGGCAGGTCGAGAAACCTACTCTTCAGGTCGGTGGCGGTGGAGGCAGTCATGGGCGAACTCGTCTCCAAGTGCGCAAGTTGGTTTCGGGCCATGCCGGCACGCGAGGTTACAAGCATTTGCCGCTCGGTTGTCTTGCGGCGACGATAGGACTGTACACGCCACACAAATCCTGACCGTCGAAAAACTTCGCAACAGCATCGAGGCCGCGAACGAGGATAGGCCCCACCGGGACTACCGGGCCCCGGAGCCGCCGCCGAGCGCGACGTAGAGGGCGACGAGGTTCTCGGCCTGCAGGCGGCGGAGCTGGAGCAGGATCTGCTCGGCGTCGAACAGGTTGCGCTCGGCGTCGAGCACCTCGAGATAGGCGGCGACGCCTTCGCGGTAGCGCAGCCGCGCGAGCCGGGCGAGATGGCGCTGCGCGACGACCGCCCGCTCCTGCGCCGCGACCTGATCGGCGAGATAGCGCCGCCCGGCAAGCGCATCGGCGACCTCGCGGAAGGCGACCTGGACAATGCGCTCGTAACTCGCCACCGCGATGTTCGCGCGCGCGCGGGCAACGTCGAGATTGGCGTCGGCCCGGCCGAAGTTCAGGATCGGCAGGCTGATCGACGGCCCGAAGCTCCAGTTGAGGCTGTCGCCGCCGAACAGCCCGCCCAGCGCGTCGGAGGCAAAGCCGAGGCTGCCGGTCAACGAGATGCGCGGGAAGAAGGCGGCGCGGGCCGCGCCGATATTGGCGCGGGCGGCGCGCAGCCGCTCCTCGGCGGCGAGGATGCCGGGGCGCGCCACCAGCAGGTCGGACGGCAGCCCGGCGCTGAGCGCGACGGCGCTCGGCTGGGCGGCGAGCGGCAGCGGCGCGGGCAGCGGCGCGGCGATCGGCCCCCCGACGAGCAAGGCGATCAGATTGTCGCTTCGCGCGCGGGCCTGGTGGAGCGCCGCAAGCGCGGTTTCGGCCTGGGTTAGCAGGGTTTCCGCCTGGCGGAAGTCGAGCGCGGAAGTGACGCCCTCCTCGAGCCGTCGCCGGGCGATGCGCAGCCCCTCGCGCCGGCCGGCGACGGTCGCCTCCGCGAGCGCGATCCGCTCGTCCGCCTCCCGCGCCGCGAAATAAGCGGCGGCGACGTCGCGGACCAGCGACAGGCGGAACGCGCGCTCGGCCTCCACCGTGGCGAGATATTCCGCCCGTGCCGCCTCCGATAGGTTGCGGACCCGGCCCCAGAAGTCGAGCTCGAACGAGGACAGGCTCGCCTCGACCGAGAAGCGGTTGAAGGTCCCCGATCCCGTGCCGCTCGGCCCCCCGGGCCCGCTCGGGAAATTGCCGCTCTCCTCCACCCGGCTGCGCGTCGCCGAGGCATCCACCCCGATGGTCGGAAAGCGCTCCGCATTCTGGATGCGGTAGAGGCCGCGCGCCTCCTCGATCCGCGCCACCGCGACGGCGAGGTCGCGGTTGCGCAACAGGGCGGCAGCGATCAGCGCCTCGAGCCGGGGGTCCGCGAGGAAATCGCGCCAGCCGATCTCGCTCGCCCGCTCTCCCGGCGCGACATCGCCGGTGACCTCGGCCGGATAATCGGGCGCGGTCGGCAGCGCGGGCCGGACATGCTTCGGCGCGAAATTGCAGCCGGCGAGCGCCAGCAAGGCGAGGAAAGCCGCCTTACGCACGCGACGGCTCCGGGGCGGGCGCGGGCGGCTGATGGCGGCCCTCGAGCGGCGAGGGCGGCCGCTTGCGGCTGATCCAGCGGCGCACCGCGAGATAGAAAAGCGGGATGAAGAAGATGCCGAGCAGGGTCGCCGCGATCATCCCGCCCATCACGCCGGAGCCGACCGCGATGCGCGAGGCCGCGCCGGCGCCGCTCGCGATCACCAGCGGCGTCATGCCGAGGATGAAGGCGAGCGAGGTCATCAGGATCGGCCGCAGCCTGAGGCGGATCGCCGCCATCGTCGCCTCCAGCGTGCTCTTCCCCTCCGCTTCCTGCTCGATCGCGAACTCGACGATCAGGATGGCGTTCTTGGCCGACAGGCCGATGATGGTGATCAGGCCGACGTTGAAATAGATGTCGGCGGGCAGGCTCCGCGCGGTCGAGAACAAAACGGCGCCGAGCACGCCGAGCGGGACCACGAGCAGCACCGCGAGCGGCACCGCCCAGCTCTCGTAGAGCGCCGCCAGTACCAGGAAGACGACGATCAGGGAGAGGCCGAGCAGCAGTCCGATCTGCCCCGCCGACTGCTGCTCCTCATAGGAGACGCCGGTCCATTCGAAGCCGAAGCCGTCCGGGAGCTGGTCGGCGAGCCGCGCCATTTCCGCCATCGCCTCCCCGGTCGAATAGCCGGGCGCCGGCTCGCCGGCCAGCGTCATTGCCGGATAACCGTTATAGCGGTCGAGCTGCGGCGGTCCGGCGGTCCATTCGTAGGTGGTGAAGGCGCCGAACGGCACCATCTGCCCGTCGGCGTTGCGCACGCGCAGGTCGAGCACGTCGTCGGGCGTCATCCGCTGCGCGGCTTCGGCCTGAAGGAGGACGCGCAACACGCGGCCGTCGCGGGTGAAATCGTTGGCATAGGCGCTGCCGAACGAGGCGGCGAGGGTGGCGTTGACGTCGCCGATCGTAAGGCCGAGCGCCCGCGCCCGAATCCGGTCGATCTGCAAACGGAGCTGCGGCGCATCCTCCTGCCCCTCGGGGCGGACGCCGGCGAGCACCGGGCTCTGGCTCGCCATGCCCAGCATCTGGTTGCGCGCGGCGACCAGAGCCTCATAACCGTTGCCGGCGCGGTCCTCGAGCTTGAAGGTGAAGCCCGAGGCGATGCCGAGCTCGGGAATCGAAGGCGGGCTGAGCGTGAAGACGAACGCCTCCTTGACCTCCATCAGCGCGCCCATCGCCATGCCGGCGATCGTTTCGGCGCTGTTCTCCGCGCCCTCGCGCTCCTCCCAGGGCTTGAGGTTGATGAAAGCGATCGCGCTCGATTGCCCCTGGCCGAAGAAGCTGAAGCCGCGCACGAAGACAATGTCGGCGACCTGCTCGCGATCGGCGTAGAAGGCCTTGACCTGCTCGATCGCCTCGTTGGTCCGTTCGGTGGTCGCGCCCGGCGGGGCCTGCACGACGGTGATCAGATAGCCTTGGTCGTCATTGGGCAGGAAGCTTCCCGGCAGGCGGAAGAACAGCAATATGGTGACCGCGACCAGGACGGCAAACACGGCCAGGAAGCGCAGCGGCAGGCCGAGCATCCGGCGCACCCAGCCCTGATAGCGGTCGCGCGCGCGGAAAAAGCCGTGGTTGAAGCCGCCGAAGAGGCGGTCGGCGAAGCGGCCGACCGGCCCCCGCCGCGGCGCCGCGTCCGCATCGTGCGGCTTCAGCATCGTCGCGCAAAGCGCCGGAGTCAGCGTCAGCGCCATCATCGCCGAAAAGGCGATGGAGACGGCGAGGGTAACCGAGAATTGGCGGTAGATGCCGCCGGTCGTGCCGGGGAAGAAGGCCATCGGGATGAACACCGCGACCAGCACCAACGTGATGCCGATGATCGCCGGCGTGATCTGGGTCATCGCCTTCACCGTCGCCTCGTAGGGCGGCAGCCCCTCCTCGCTCATGATCCGCTCGACATTCTCGATGACGACGATCGCATCGTCGACGAGAATGCCGATCGCCATCACCATCGCGAACAAGGTGAGCGTGTTGATCGAGAAGCCGAGCAGCCACAGGCCGAGGCAGGCGCCGGCCAGCGCAATCGGCACGACCAGAGCGGGGATCAGGGTCGCGCGCCAGCTCTGCAAGAAAAGGAACATCACCAGGAAGACGAGCGCCATCGCCTGCAGGAGGGTGACCACCACCTCCTCGATCGAGACGCTGATGAAGGGCGTGGTGTCGAAGGGCACCGACCACTCGATATCGGGGGGAAAGCCGTCGTCTATCTCGGCCATCCGGTCCCGGATGCGCTGCGCCGTGCCGAGCGCGTTGGCGCCGGGGGTGAGCTGGATGGCGATGCCGGCGGTCGGCCGGCCGTTCAGCTCGGTGTCGAACAGGTAATTTTCCGCGCCGAGCTCGACGCGGGCGACGTCGCCCAGGCGGATCGCGGAGCCGTCCGGATTGGCGCGCAGGATGATGGAGGCGAATTGCGCCGGCGTGGTGAAGCGGGTCTGGGTGACGATCGGCGCGTTGAGCTGCGCCCCTTCGGCGAGCGGCCGGTCGCCGAGCGCGCCGCCCGGCGTCTGGCTGTTCTGCTCCCGGACCGCGGCAAGCGCGTCGGCGGGCGACAGGTTGAAGCTGGCGAGCCGGTCCGGATCGAACCAGATGCGCATCGCATATTCGGGCGTGAAGGGAAAAACATTGCCGACGCCCTCGATCCGCCGAATCTCGTCGATCACCCGGGTCGTGGCGAAATGGCCGAGCTCGAGCGTCTCGGTATCGCCGCTCTTCGAGCTGATCGCGAGGATCATCAGGAAGCCGGTGAATGCCTCCTGGACTTGGATGCCCTGGCGGCGGACCTCCTCGGGCAGCCGCTGTTCGACCCGGCGCAGCCGGTTCTGCACGTCGACCTGGGCGACGTCGATGTCGGTTCCCGAATCGAAGGTGATGTTGATCGTCGCGCTACCGTTCGAGCGGCTCGACGATGACATGTAGAGGAAGCCGTCGACGCCGTTCAGCGCCTGCTCGATCACCTGGGTGACGTTCTGCTCGAGCACCTGAGCGTCGGCACCGGGATAGACGATCTCGAGGGTCAGCGACGGCGGCGCGACTCCGGGATATTGCTCGATCGGCAGCGCGCGCAGCGCGATGATCCCGGCGAGCAGGACGCCGAGCGCGATCACCCAGGCGAAGATGGGGCGATCGATGAAGAAGCGCGGTGCCACTTGCCGGCCTTCAGCGTGCCGGCGGCGGCCGCCCGCGCGGCGCGGCGATCCGCACCGGCTGGCCCGGCTGCGCCTTCTGAAGGCCGTCGACGATCACCCGCTCGCCGGGCCGCAGCCCCGAGGTGATGATCCAGGAGCCGCCGCGCAGCGCGCCCAGCCGCACCGGGCGGACGGAAACGATATTGTTGGGGCCCACCACCATCACCGAGCCGCCATCGCCGGCAAGCCGCACCGCGCGCTGCGGCAGCACGATGCCGTCGGGCCGCGTGCCCGCCGCGACTCGCACCCGCACGAACTGGCCGGGCAGCAGCGCCCGCTCTGGATTGGGAAAGCGCGCGCGCAGCGCCGCCGTGCCGGTTTCCTGGTTCAGCGAAAGATCGAGGAAGTCGAGCCGGCCCGCGGGCCCGTATTCGCTGCCGTCCTCGAGGACCAGCCGGACCAGCGCGCCACCGAGCTGCGCGCCTTCGAGACGGCCGGCGCCCGCCTCGCGGCGGAGCGCGAGCAACTCGGTGCTCGACTGGGCGAAATTGACGTAGACCGGATCGAGCTGCTCGATCGTCGTGAGCAACGTGCCCTGCGCGGCGCTGACCAGCGCGCCCTCGGTCACCTGCGCGCGCCCCGCCCGACCCGAGATCGGCGCGGCGACGGTGGCGTAGCCGAGGCTGAGCCGGGCGGTCGTCACCTGGGCGCCGGTCTGGGCGACGTCGGCCTCGGCGGTGCGCAAAGCGGCGACCGCGGCGTCATATTCCTGGCGGCTGACCGCCTGCTCGGCGAGCAGCGGGCGGTAGCGGGCGACGACCTGCCGCGCATTGGCGGCGGTGGCGCGGGCGCGGGCGTTCGCCGCCTGCGCCTGACTCAATTGCGCCCGCATCTCGCGCGGGTCGATCGAGAACAGCACCGCGCCGGCGCGCACGTCGCTGCCCTCGTCATAGACGCGGCGCTGGACGATGCCGTCGACCCGCGCGCGCACTTCCGCGGTGCGCACCGCCTGGACCCGCCCGGGCAGCTCGATGATGTTGGCGACCGGCTGCGCGCGGACGGTGACGATCCGGACCTCGGGTGGCGGCGGCGCGGGCGGCGCCTCTCCGCCGCCGCAGCCGGCGAGCGCGAGCGGCGCCAGCGCGGCGAGCGCGAAAAAACTGTGTCTGGCCGGCACGCGGCTTCGGGCCATCGTCCTTGATCCCTGGCAAGGAGCCATCGCGGTCGCAAGCGATGGCGATTGCGCGGGGCCGTAATGTAACGTACATTACAGGTCAATCCGAAAAACCTTGGGAAGGGTGAGGGTGATACCGCGCGAATCAATGGAAGGCTGCGCCAGCGGTGCCTGCGATCCGCGCCGGGCCGATCGCCGGCAGGCAATCCTCGACGCCGCCGAGTCGCTGTTCCTCGAACAGGGCTTCGACGCGGTCAGCCTGTCGGCGATCGTCAAGCGCTCCGGCGGCTCGCTCGCCACCGTCTACGAGCTGTTCGAGAATAAGCTCGGCCTCTTGCGCGCGGTGGTGGAGCGCGGCAGCGAGGAGGGCTTCGAGGGCCTCGACGCCGCCGCTTTCGGGGACGGCCCGGCGGCCGATGCGCTGCGGCTGATCGCCCACCGCATCCATGCTTTCTACACGACGCCCCGCGCGATCGCGATGAAGCGGATCGTCATCGCCGAAAGCCTGCGCAACCCCGATTTCGCGCGCGACTTTCATCGCGTCGTGCATCTGGCCCATGTCCGCGAGCTGGCCGACATCTTCCGGCGCTGGGCCGCCGACGGCAAAGCCGCGATCGACGATCCGGAGGCAGCGGCCGAGCTCTATCTGTCGACGGTGATGTGCGACGCGCCGGTCCGCGCAATGTGCGGCGAGGCGGGCGGCGATCCGGCCGATGCCGAGCGCCGCCTCGACTGGCGGCTCGCGCCGTTCATCGCCTATTTCGCGATCCGCTAGGGTCCGGACTCAATTAGAAATAAGCCGGAGGTTTCTGAACGTCGTCATCCCGGACTTGATCCGGGATCCATGAACACGCAATCGCCCGAAAAGGCGCCTACCAAATCGCCTCCTCTCACAAGGCGGTGTTCATGGATCCCGACTTTCGTCGGGATGACGTTGGAATTCCTCGAAAATCTTCAAGCCCTAATTGAGTACGGACCCTAGGTGGCGTCAGTCCGGGCTTCGCACCTCGGCCGGCAACCCGAACGGCTCGATCGGCTGCGGACGCCCGACCCTAAGATGGGGGCCAAATGGGGAACGCTTCGAAATTTTCCCCGGCAAGACGATGGCGGTAACCGGCCTCCCCGATCGTCCGAAGTTGCTCCTCCGGGCTGGCGGGGGTGCCTTCCGGAAGGCGGGCGCGCGCAGCGACGCGGCGGAAGGGAAGGATGGCGATCATGAAGCCAGGACGGGCTCGCTGCGCAACCTGCATCTCGTCAGCAATCGGGTGTCCGCAATGGGTTGCCGATTCAGCCGGTCGAAAGCGGACCTTCAGCCTGGCACGCGGCCGGGTACAACACCTTCTACACCCAGCCCCACCTGATTAGCCGCAGAACTCTCCGCAAATTCCGCGGCGACGCTCTGCGAGTCCGGCACGAGGCCACCGCGAGCTAATGCTGAGCGGTCGGCGGCTTGCTCGCCGAAACAAGTTAACCTGACAATCTTTAGTCCGCCTTGCTGACTTGAGCTTGCGGATCACGGCCTCCCCTTCCGACACCGGCTAGACAATGAACTTCTGCCAGCCGGCATAGCACGCGCGGATCGTGCCCCGGCGCAGGCTGAGCATGATGAGGAACATGCCGCAAATGATGCCGGCGATCGTCTGCCCTAGGCTCGCGCCATAGATGAACGGCGTCACCAGCAGCGCCGCGCCGAGCGGGATCAGCAGGAAGCGCAGGGCTCGCGCCACTTCGGCGGCCGCGAGCGAGATCACGGTGAGCGCCAGCGCACCGATCAGGTGATCTGCGTTGGCCATGCCGCCGTCGGCTCCGAGTGTCAGGCGCGTGAACATCAGCCACAAGCCGACCACGGCGGCCACGGCCAGGTTCCGGGGCAGGCTGACGCCGCCGGTCCACATTGCCTGGAGAACGGCCCCGGGTCGCGCGTCGAACTCGTCGGCGCCTTCGCCCCTTTTCCCCTCGTCGGTGTCGCCGAACAGGAAGACGCGAAGCCAGCTCCGCCCCGCCTTCACACGCCGCCGCATGAATTGCAGCGTCGCGATCAGTTCGTCGAGCGAATAGGGAATCTGGATCAGCATCGCCGCCGCACCGATCAGCGCGAGCGTGCTCCATGTGCCGATGACGATCGGCTGGATGATGATGAAGAAGATGGAGGTGATCCCCAATGGCGCGATCATCAGGCCGAACAGCACCACCAGCCATGGCATGGTCCGCCAGCGCATGCGCGAGCCGACGATGCCGGTCAGGATTTCCAGCACATACGTGTAGCCGCCCACCGCGGCGTCGGAAACCGGCCATGCCTCCGAGACGTGGCTGGTGATGATCTCTTCCGTGCCGTTCCGGGGATCGCCGGCCGACCCCATGAAGAAGGGTTCCCAGACGCCCTCGACATGGCCGAGCTGGTAGGCGGCAAGGTAACGCGACACCTGAAGGCCAACAAGCGCCAGCAGGATGATCGGCAGGCGCTGGGTCCAGGAGGACGGATTGTAGCTCCATCCCGGCGGCGACTCCGGGCCAGTCATCGCCGCGAGCGGCGACGGGCCGACTTCGGGGGGCGTGCAGATCGCGAAGCCGACGATAAGCGCGCCCACCAGCGTATCCGAGAGATAGGCGGCCGGATTGGTCGTCCAGAACAGGAAAGGCGCCGCCATCACCAGCGTGCCGATGCCGGCGCAAATCCAGCGCGCCCAGCTCATCCGCCACGAGAGTGACAGCGTGGCGAAAAGGATCAGCGCCGCCCCGAGCACGCACTCGGACCAGATCAGATAGGGCTCTGTCACGCCGATCATCGGCGGCTGGGTGAGCAGCCAGACGCCGAGTGCGATATTGACGAAATGCGCCCAGCGGCCGGCGCGGTGCTCGCTCCGATAACGGGCCTCGTAGTCCGCACGGAGCTGTTCCGGATGCGCGCCTGCCTCGGCAGCTTCCGCCAGCTCGGGCGGGACAGGGATCCCGTTCGCTTCATACCAGCCCTTGGGATCGCGCTTGAGCACGGCGATCATCGCCGGGAGACGATCCTTGAGATGGTGCTTTGGCTTCCAGCCAAGCAACTGCCTGGCGCGCGCCGTGTCGAGGTCATAATGGTCGTCCGCCATCCTGACCATGAAGGGCTTCACGAAGGGCCGTTCGCCCTGATCGAGCGCGTCGGGAATCACGGGCTCGAGCCTATCCTGCGCCCAGGCGCCGGCCGTGGCGACCGCCTTGGGCACGCGCAAAGTCGGCCAGTCCTCGATGCCGTGGATCAACGAGCCGATCTTATCCTGGAGCGCGTCATAGCCGATCGCCCCCTCCTCGCCGATCAGGATCGCGGTGCCCGAGGGGAGGTCCGCGCGGCGGTCGACCGTGCGGCGGAAAGCGTCGAGCATGTCCTCGCGATGCACTACCGCCTGGCCCACGTCGGTCGAGCCGGAATAGAGATGGCTCTGGAGATCGCGTTCGTAAATGCGCGCGATCTGGTTGGCGAGAGTCGGGACCGACGCCTGCTCGTCGTAGAGGCCTGCGAGCCTGAGCACGACATAGGGGATCTTGCCGTGCTCCTCGACGATTGCCGCCTCGGCCGCCGCCTTCGATCTGGGATAGGCCCAGCCCGGCTCGATCGGCTGATCCTCGTCGATCGCCTCGCCCGGCTTGCCCGGAGCATGGACCAGCATCGTCCCCGCATAGACGAACTGCTGGACCTCGAAATCCTGGAGCGCCCGCAGCAGCCGGCGCGTGCCTTCGACATTCACCTCCCGGTAGAGAGGATTCTCCTCGCCTGTGAAGTCGAAGAAGGCGACGAGGTGAATGACGCTGGCGATGTGGCGCCCATAGTCATTACGGAAGCGTTCGAGTGCGCCGCCGACCGATTCATCCTCGGCGAAATCGACTTCTATCAGCGGAAAATCGGCCGTAGCGCCGGGTTGGTCGAGCCCAACCACGCGATAGCCGTCCGCCAGCGCGCCGGCCAGCGAGCCGCCGATATTGCCGGCGGCGCCGGTAATCAGGACGATCGGCTTGTCGGTCGCATTCATCGGACGTTCTCGATCCCCACCCCACGGGAACGCGCACAGCCTCGAACCGATCCTGCGAGGCCGCATTGCGGATCGCCTCGGGCTCGATCTGCGTTGTCACATTCAGGAGGCAATCTCATGGCCAGAGCGCCCAAAACCAAGCGTCCGCAAAACCGCGAAGTCGAGAATGAAATGATCCGTCCGCCCGAACGGGAAGGCGAACCGCCAAGGTCGGCCACCGAACCCCCGCGACCGTCCAGAAAGCGTTCGGCGAACGGGTCGCGATCCGATGCTGAGAAGTGAGCCTTGAAGGCGAGCAATCATGGCAGCTCACGAATGAAGCGGCGCGGCAGATGTGGGGCGCAGGCCAGGACGTGGGTGATGGCTTCGCGGTCATATTCATCGCCCGATCGGAACGTCTCGAAATAGGTGTTGAGCCGCGCCACCCGACGGGATGCCTGTCGGCGGCCGCGCGGCCGAGCACGCGCTCAACCTCGGCAACCAGCGCCTCGGGCCTCGTCGAGCCAGCGCTCCTCTCCCAATTCGCCATAGAGGGACAGCAGCAACACGACCCCGAAGGCATCGGTCCAGAGATAGCGCAAGCCGTTGGGCCAGATGCGCTCCGCGCGCATCCAATCAAGCTTACTCAGCACATATTGGGCGTCGTGCAGCATCGTCCGTTACGCCCGTGAGCGCTCATGCGCGCGGCGGGTTCCCTACGCGCGCAAGGCGCCGGCCAGGTGTTTGGCCCGCGTTCACGCCTTCGCGCTCAGGGCGTGCAGAAGATCCTCACCTGTGCGCGGAAGTTGCGGCCCCATTCGGGGTTGGGGCCCGGAAATATCTCGGGCTCACCGGCCAGCTCACAGGTGTAGAGTTGATAGGCGCTTGCGGATGTCTCGGCATCACCGATGGCGCCTTGTATCGCGACCTCTCCCGTGGGCCCGAAGGCGGCGCCGTCGAAGAACATCCCGTTGCTTTGCGCGCCAATTGCCGGCGACGAGGCCGCAAGGGAACATAGCATCGCCGCGGCCATAGCCAGTGGTGCGCGGCGGCGGCGATACGTCGAATGCACGTTCATGTGACTCGTCTCCTTTTCCGTTATGCCCGCCTTCAGTTAGGCCGCCGGCTGAAGGGCCGGCGGCGCGCTCCTGCAATCGGCCGCGCACTCGCGGCACATCAAGGCGCAGAGCCGGCAATGTTCGTGCTCGTGTCTTTCGCACTCCTCGGCGCAGAGCTCGCAGGTCGAGATACAGGTTTCGAGCAGCATCCGGACCACATCGACATTTTCGCCGGTGCGCCGCACCGCGACCTTGGCCGTCGCGGCGCAGACATCGGCGCAGTCCAGGCAGCTGCGGATGCACTGGCGCATGTCGGCCTCCTCGGCCGAGCAGGCGTCGGCGCAGGAGGTGCACAAGGCCGCGCAGAACATCGCGTGGCGGGCCGCGACCGACAATTCCTCATTGGGATCGCCGGCGACGTCCGGATGAAGCGCGATCATCTTGCGAATGGACATGGGCTCCGCCTCAGCCGTGCGCGTGCTTGCGGCGCGTGACCCAGCCCTTGCGGGCCGCCGCCGAGCGCTGCTCGAACGATCCGGACTTGTGCGCGCGTCCGCCGCGCGAAGAGGAGACATGGGTGTCGCGCCTGCCTCGGCCCGAACCGGACTTGTTGCCGCCGCCCGATTCCTTGTTCACGGTGGCCCAGGCACGCCGTTCCGCCTCCTTCTTGGGCACGCCGCGCTCCTCATAGCCTTCCTCGATATGCTCGGCCTTGCGCTTCTGCTTGTCGGTATATGCGTCCTTGTCGCCGCGGGGCATGGTTCGTCTCCTGGTTCGCCCCCGCTCAAAACGCGCGACGTCCGACCGTTCGGGCGACGTCGCGACGGTCGGCCTGCTACCAATAAGGCACAGATCCATAAGGCCCGTAATAGCCGAAGATCCGCTCGCCATAGGTGATGTGGCTGGGTCCACCGAGCTCTGCCAGGTCTTCCAGATCATAATGCGGCGCGTCCTTCAGCGCCGCCTTGTCGAGCGGCACCACGAAGGCGTCGCGCTCCGGGTCGTAGTCGAGCAGCGGCCAGGGCACCGGATGGAATCTCTCGTTGAGCCTGAGAAAGCCGCCGAATGACATGATTGCATAGATCGTTTTCCCGCTGACCTTCTCGATCGTAAGGTCGTCGACATAACCGAGATGCTCGCCATCCCTGTTGAAAACGTCCCTGCCGGTGACCCGGCTCGCAAGGATCAGGCTGTGCTCCGTTTTTTGCGATGGGCGGGTTGCTGTCGCCTGTTCCATGACAAATGCTCCTATAGGCCGAACGGATAAGTCTCCTCCGCGCCTTCGCGCTGCACGGTCGGCAGCGGCGTCACCGCATGCGTTTCATCGAACCAGACCCACGCATCCAGCTGGCGCGACAGAATCGCCGCCGAATAGTGGCTCCAGCGCTCGGTTTCCGGTCGATAGATGACGCCGATGAAGCGTTCGAGCCGGGGTTCCATCAGCGCCTCGCGCACCGCCTCACGCTCGCCCTCGCGGAGGTCGAGGAGGAAGCGGGACAGTCCGCTCTCATGACACTGATACTCATAGCTGTCGGGCCGCGACGGATTGATTCGCTTGACCTCCATCGGTCCATCCCAGTCCGTGGCGGCGGCAACGGTGCCGCTATGCGTGCCGAAGCCGATCAGCCGGGCTTCGCTGCCGTAATGTTCGCGGCAGAGCTGGCCGATGTTGAGCTCCTCGCGCGCGCCGCCCATCTCGGTAAAACGGGCATCGCCGATGTGCGAGTTGTGCGCCCAGACGACCGCTTTGGATTGCGGCCCCTTCGCTTGGAGGAGCAGCTCGAGCGTTTCGAACATGTGGGTGTCGCGCAGATTCCAGCTTTCGGCCGAGCCGTAATACATCACGCGGTAATAGGATTCGGCGCTGGCAATAAGGCGTGCATTTTGGGCGGCGTCGAGGAACTCCTCGCCACCGGCACCGACATAATCGATCTGCTTTGCGAACAGGTCACGGAGCATCGCCACCACGGCCGGCTCGCAACGCGCATAGCCTTCGGTCAGCGCCATGCGGCCATAAGCGGCGGGGTCGGCCTTCCAGGGAGCAAGGCAGGCATAGCGCTCGCGCGCAACCGCCGCCGCCTCCGGATCGACGCGGTCGAGATAGTCGATCACCGCGCGGATCGAACCGCTCAGATTGTACAGGTCGAGGCCGTAGAAGCCCGCCCGCCGCTCGTCCGGCTGCGCGGAATTATGCTCGCGCAACCAGGCGATGAAGGCGTCGACGTCGGAGTTGCGCCACATCCAGGTCGGGAAGCGCTGGAAGGCAGGCTCGGCGTCGGGCCGGCGCGACTTGTGGCGCACATGGCAATCAATGGCGGCGGCATCGGGCCAGTCGGCCTCCACTGCGACGATCGTGAAGTCATGCTCTTCGATCAGCCGCTTGGTGATCGCGGCGCGGGCGCGGTAGAATTCCGAAGTGCCGTGACTCGCCTCGCCCATCAGCACGATGCGTGCGTCGGCGAAGCGATCGAACAGCGCGCCGAAGGCGGGATCGTCGATATCGGGCAAAGGCTCGGCCGCATCGCGGATCAGCGCCGCCAGCGGCTTCGTCTCGACCAAGGCGTCGCTGCCTCGGTCCTCGGCCCAGCCGTGCGCGCCGATCAGGGGCACGAAGCGGACGAAGCCAAGATCCTCCTCGTCATAGTCGGCCTGTGAGCGCCGTGTGACGCGCACCAGCCTTTGCTGGTCGGCGGCGCCGACCGGGATAACCAGCCGTCCTCCGATCGCGAGTTGCTCGCGCAACGGCCGAGGGACTTCCGGCCCGCCGGCGGCAACCAGGATCGCATCGAACGGCGCATTCTCCGGCCAGCCCCGCGTGCCGTCGCCGGTGCGGATCACGACATTGTCATAGCCGAGACGCGCCATTCGCGCGCGCGCCAGCTCGGCAAGCTCTGGATGACGCTCGATCGCGTGCACCTTGCGCGCAATCCGGCTCATCACCGCCGCTGCATAGCCGGAGCCGGCGCCGATCTCGAGCACGCGATCCTCGGGTCGCAGCGCCGCCGCCTCGATCATGAGCGCGACGATATAGGGTTGGGAAATGGTCTGGCCGGCCTCGATCGGCAGCGGCGTATCCTCATAGGCGAACTCGCCGAGGCTTTCGGAAACGAACGCCTCCCGAGGCACGGCACTCATCGCCTCGAGCACCCGGGCGTCGCGCACGCCGCGCGCCGCGACCTGATGGGCGATCATGGACCGGCGAAGGCTGTCTGCCGCTGGCATGGCCTCAGCCATAGCCCGCCAGGGCCAACACGAGCGCCAGGATCACGAATCCTGCCAGCCCGGTGATGAAGATCAGCCGCCGCGCACGGGTTCGGAGGATGATCTCGCCGCCGCGCACGTCCTGCGCGGAATGATGCGGGCCTTCGTCGCCGGCGCGTCGCTCGGGTCTGTCCATCGCTCAACTCTCCGCGGTCGCGGGCTCCCGCGCGGCAACATCGATCGCTTGCCAATAGTCCCGGATCGAAGCCGGCAAGGCGTTCTGGACTTTCGCGATCTGCCCCTCGGAGACATGGCGCGAGAGGACGCCGAACACCGCGCGAATCGCCGCGTCGGGATCGACGGGGCGAATGTCGCTGAGCCATTCGGCGACTTCGGCCCTGAAGTCCTCGGCCGTCTTGCAATCGCTCGGCTGACGGCCAGGCTCGTACTGGTCGTAAAAGACGCCGCGGACGAGCAGGGGCAGCTGGGCGCCGAGGTGGGCGGACAACGCGGCCGGCAGGCGATCACGCAGCTTGTGCAGCACCGTCGAGAGCACCTTCCAGGCGACCTGCCGGTCGGGGCCGAGCCGCTCCATGATCTCCCCAAGCCAGATATTGGTGGCCTGCAGCGTCTTGTCGAAGACCTCGAGACCGGTGGCGCTCATGCAAACCTCCTCGTTTCCCTGTTCAGTCAGATGGCCTGGGAGTGGAGCGCGCTGGGCCGCGCGATCTCGCCCAGGGCCTCGCCAGCGTGCGCGGCCTCCTGGCGTTTGCCGGCCAGATCGGCGATCGAGACGATGCCCACGAGCCTTTTGTCCCGGCTAACGACAGGCAGGCGGCGCACCTGGATGGCGGCCATATTGTCGAGCACGTCGTCCGCGTCGTCATCCTCGAAGCAATATCTGACCTCGTCGCTCATGATCTCGCGCACCTTAGCGTCCGGCGAGCGGCCAAGCGCGACGCCCCGGATCGCGATGTCGCGGTCGGTGATCATCCCGATCATCCGGTCATCCTCACCCACCGGCAGGATGCCGGCATCGATATCCGCCATCGTCCGCGCCGCGTTTTGCAGCGTGTCGTCGGGAGCGACGATCCGCACGTTTCTCCTCATGCATTCGCTGACTTTCATGATCGATCTCCGTTGACGTGGCCAAGCCTTATGGCTCCAGCGGCCGGGCATTGCGGTGCGAAGACCATTGTCTTGGCGAATGCAATCGATCCGCGGCCTGGCGGCCGTCGCACGTACCACCGGTATCAATGATACGATGATACGATCCTCGATACGATCCTCGATGGCGGTCGTTCCCGGCGATGGGACGGTCCGGGATGGCAATCGGATAAGCCGCCCTCGAGTGCCTGTTTTCGGCTGACCAAAAGGACCTGTCGGAGCGACCGTCATGGACGCAAACCGGACCTTGGCCAGCCCGGAGAAGGCTCCGGGCATTGCGCCTGTCGAGCGAGGCGAGCTTCTCCGCAGTACCTTTCACGGAGGGGTTTGGCGCGGAAGTGCGGGATACCCGCGACATTCGGCGAGCTGTTCTCGGCAACGGCAGACCAGGTGGCGGAGCGGGAGGGATTCGAACCCTCGATACGCTTTTGGCGTATACTCACTTTCCAGGCGAGCGCCTTCGACCACTCGGCCACCGCTCCGCATGCTCTGGAAGGCGCCCCTCTAGTGAGCGCCGCCGGATTGGGCAAGCTGGCGGCTCACCCGCGCGCGGCGATCGCCTCGATCGCCGTCGCCAGCGCGATATCCTTCGCCGTGACTCCGCCTTCGCTGTGGGTCGACAGCAGGATGTCGACCCGGTTCCAGACGTTGCGCCAGTCGGGATGGTGATCGGCTTTCTCGGCGGCCAAGGCGACTTGCGTCATGAACGCGAACGCCGCGCCGAAATCGGCGAAGTCGAACCCCTTGGCGATTCCGCTCCGGCGGGCGTCGAAGGCCCAGCCCGGCAGCGATCCCAGCGCTTCGTCCCGCTCGCTCTGGTTCAGCACCTCTTCCTCCTTCGTCCCGCGCCCCTTATGTCCCCGGGGATGGGGACGGGTCAAACCTATGCGCCGGACGCGGCGGCGATCGAGCGGCTGGCGGAGCGCGCCGTCGCGCGACTGCCCGAGCGGTTCCGCCGGCATCTCGCCAATGTGGTCGTCAGGATCGAGGATTTCGCCGACGAGGAGGTGCTGGCCGAAATGGGGATCGGGGATCCGTTCGAGCTTTCCGGCCTCTATTCGGGCCGCCCGCTCGACAAGCAGGACAGCTGGAGCTCGGGCGAACTGCCGCCGATGATCCATCTCTATCGCCGCCCTTTGCTCGACGAATGGGTGGAGACGGGCGTCAGTCTCGAGGCGCTGATCACCCACGTCATCGTCCACGAAATCGGTCACCATTTCGGCTTTTCCGACGCCGACATGCACGCGATCGAGGAGGAAGCGGGTTGAGCCTGCTCGCGCTCGAGTGCGTCGCCTGCCGGCGCGGCGGCCGGCTGCTGTTCGACGGGCTGAGCCTGACGCTCGGGCCCGGCGGGGCGACCCTGGTCACCGGCCCCAACGGCGCCGGCAAATCCTCGCTGATCCGCCTCGCCGCCGGACTGCTCCGGCCCGCCGCGGGAGCGATCGAGCGCGCCGAGGCGGCGCTCGCCGACGAGCATCTCGCGCTCGACGAGCGGTTGAGGCTCGGTGACGCGCTCGCTTTCTGGGTCGCGGATGCCGCGGCCGGGATCGACGCGATGGGCCTTTCCGACCTCGCCGACGTACCGGTTCGGATCCTGTCGACCGGGCAGCGCAAGCGCGCCGCTTTGGCCCGCGTGGTGGCATCCGGGGCGCCTTTGTGGATGCTCGACGAACCCGCCAACGGCCTCGACGGCGACGGGCTGACCCGGCTCGAAGCGGCGATGGCGGCGCATCGCGCGGGCGGCGGCGCGATCCTCGCCGCCAGCCACCAGCCGCTCGCCCTTGCCGGCGCGCAAGGGATCGCGCTCGGATGACCGCTCTTATCCTGCGCGAACTCCGCCTCGCAGCATCCGGCGGCGCGGCTTCGCTGCCCCTGATCTTCTTCCTGCTGGTGGCGACCTTGTTCCCCTTCGCGGTCGGGCCGGACGGGCCGCTATTGGCCCGCGCCGGCGGCGGCGCGCTGTGGATGGCGGCCCTGCTCGCGGCCCTGCTCCCGGTCGACCGGCTGGTCGAGCCCGACCGCGCTTCGGGCGTGCTCGACCAGCTCAGCCTGCGCGGCTATTCCGAGGAGGCGGTCGCTCTCGCCAAGCTCGCCGGCCACTGGCTGAGCTTCGGGCCGCCGCTGATGATCGCCGCGATCCCGGCCTCGGCGCTGATGAAGCTGCCGGGTGACGTGCTGATGCGGCTGGAGCTGGGGCTGCTCGTCGGAACGCCCGGCCTTGCCGCCCTGACGCTCGGGGTCGCCGGCCTGACCGCCGGCCTGCGGCGCTCGGCCGCGCTCGCCGGCCTGCTGATTCTGCCGCTGGCGGTGCCTTTGCTAATCTTCGGCGCCGGCTTCGTCGGACGCGGCGGCACGTCGGGCGCTTTGCCGTTGCTGGGCGCGGTTTCGCTGCTCATGGTGGCCGGCGCGCCGTTCGCGGCGGGCGCGGCGATCCGGGCGGAGCGGGGCTGACGGCCCCCACAGGCCGTCATCCTGAACGCGTTTCAGGATCCAGCGTCGAGCGGCGGCGCGGGTGGCGAAATGGACCCCGAAAACGCGTTCAGGGTGACGGTTCGGGTCAGTCCCGGCTCCACCGCGCGAAGATCGCGGTCGGCAGGAGCAGTCCGCGCGCCTGTTCGCGCACCGCCATGTCGCCGCATTCGACGCGGCCGCCAAGGTCGCCGAGCGCCTGGCTCAGCAATTCGCCGATCGCCAGCGCCGACATCCGCACCGCATAGACGGTGAGGACGAGGAAGCGGCTGTCCGCATCGAGCAATTTGCGGCAATCGGCGATCAGGCCTGGCAGCCCCTCTTCGAGCCGCCAGATTTCGCCTGCCGGCCCGCGCCCGAATTTGGGCGGATCGAGGACGATCCCGTCATAGCGCCGCCCGCGCCGGACCTCGCGCGCGGCGAATTTGGCCGCGTCGTCGACCAGCCAGCGGACGGGCAAATCCGCCATGCCGGACAGCGCGGCATTGGCCTTGCCGGCCTCGACCGACTTCTTCGAGGCATCGACATGGGTGACGCCGGCGCCGCGCGCCGCCATCGCCAGCGTGCCGACGCCGGTATAGCCGAACAGGTTGAGCGCTTCGGCCTGTCCCGAACCCGTCGAAGGGCCATCGCCGAGCCGCTCGCGCATCCACGCCCATTGCGGCACCATGTCGGGAAAGAAAGCGAGGTGGCGGAAGGGCGTGCACATGGCGCGGAAGCGGACCTCCTCCCAGCCCAGCGCCCAGCCTTCGCGCGGCACCGGTCGCACATATTGCCAGCGCCCGCCGCCTTCCTCGTCCGAGCCTGGGATGAACTCGCCGTCGGCGTCCCATTCGGCCGCGGCGGGCGCCCACAAAGCCTGCGCCTCGGGCCGGATGAACCGGTAGCGGCCGTAGCGCTCGAGCTTGCGCCCTGCGCCTGAATCTACCAGCCCGTAATCGGCCCAGGGCTCGGCGATCAGCGTGGCAAGGCTCATGCCACAACCCTCATCCCGGGGACGGCCTGTCGGGGCAGTCACGCCGCCTTCGCCAATTTGCCGCCGACGCTGGCGACCGCGCGCGGGCCGGCGAGCATCGCCGCGCCGGCCTCCCTGACCTCGTCGAGGCCGACCGCATCGAGCCGGGCGACGATCTCGGCGGGCTCCACCAGCCGGCCTTCGCGGAGCAGCCGGGTGGCGACATAGCTCGCCTGGCCCCAGCAGCTTTCGAGGCTCATCATCATCCCCGCTTTGGCGAGCGCGCGAGCGCGGGCAAGCTCGGCCGGAGCGATGCCGGCGGCGGTTTCGGCGAGGATCCGCTCGGCTTCCTCATGCGCCCAGTTGAGCTGGTCGCTGGCGGTGGCGAGATAGACCCAGAACAGGCCGCAATCCGAATAGCTCTGCGCCGCCGCCGAGACGGTATAGGCAAGGCCCTGCTCCTCGCGCAGGGCCTGGAACAGGCGCGACGAGGCGCCGGTCCCGGCGACGTCGGCGAAGAGCTGCGCGGCATAGGCGTCGGGCGCGTTCCAGGCCGGCGCCGGCATCGCGAAGGCGAGATGCGCCTGGGTGCCCTTGCGCCGCTCGGCGCGGCGGCCGCCGGCGAACAGGCCGGGCTCGACCGCGGCGGCCCGCCCCGGCTTCATGTCGCCGAACGCGGCCTCGGCGAGATCGACGAGGCGGGCGTGATCGAGCTTGCCCGCCGCGACCAGGATCAGCCGCTCGGGCGCATAATGATCGGCGAGCCAGGCGTGGAGATCGTCGACCGCGATCGCCTCCACGCTCGCCTCGTTGCCGAGGACGGAGCGGCCCATCGCCTGATCGGGAAAGGCGGCCTCCTGGAGGTGATCGAAGACGAGGTCGCCGCCGATGTCGCGCGCCTCCCACAATTCCTGGATCACCACATTCTTCTCGAGCTCGAGATGCCTGGGCTCGAAATGCGGGCGGCGGACGAGGTCGGAGATGAGCTGGACGCCGAGCGGCAGATCGGGCGCCAGCAGGCTCGCATAGAAAGCGGTGAGCTCGCGGTCGGTCGACGCGTTGAGATCGCCGCCGACATCCTCGACCGCCTCGCTGATCGCGCGCGCCGACCGGCCGCCGGCGCCCTTGAACACCATATGCTCGAACAGATGGGCGACGCCGTTGAGGAGCGCCGGCTCATGGCGCGACCCGGTTTCGGCATAGAGGCCAACGGCGACGGTCTCGACGCTCTGCATCGGCCGCGAGGCGACCCGAAGACCGTTGGATAGGGTGGTGAGCTGCATCATGGGAAGTCGGCTATCCGGATCATGAACCTGGTTGGGACCCCTCCGTTCGCCCTGAGCCTGTCGAAGGGCTGTTCTTCTTTCCTGGGTCGAAAGGAAGGAGAGGGCTTCGACGGGCTCAGCCCGACGGGCTTGGAGCATTGCGCCCGGTTTAGGCGCTCAGGGCTCGGGCGGCAAATCGCGGCGGCGGCCGCGCAGCGCGAGCAGATAGATGATCGCCGCGGCGGCCGCGAAGAAGAACCATTGCCACGCATAAGCGAAGTGATTGTTGGGCACCGATTCGATGCTCGCCGGCGCGCTCGCCGCCAGCGGCGGAACCGGGGTGGCGGCGACCAAGGTGATCGGCCCGTCCTCGCCGACCGCGCCGAGCCTTCCGGCGACCAGGCCGGAGACGGACAATCGCCGCGCAGCGTCCGGCCAGCTCGCCCAGCCGGCATTGACCCTCAGCCGCCCGGCCAGTCCCGAAGCGCCCGGACGGCAGGGGACGACATAGACCTGGCCGACCGCATTGGCGGCATTGCGGCCGGCATGGACGTCGGGCTCGACCTCGCGGGCGTCGCAGCTCACCAATGCCCGGCGGAAGGAGAGCGGCGGCAGCGGCGCGGCGCCGTCGAGCAGGGGATCGAGGTCGACGGCCGGCAGGGTGGAGGCGATGGCGTAATCGGCGAGCAAGGCATGCTTCCACTGGGCGCGGCGAAGCTGCCAGATGCCGAGCGCGATCATCGTCGCCACCGCCGCGGCGACGATCAGGGTGGGGAAGAGCGGCGGCCTCCTCATTCGCCGTCGTCCTGGAGCCGCGCCGCGCGCGCGCGATGGCGGTGGCGCGGTGAGGATTGCCCCCGGCAATCCTCAGCCATGCCGGGGGCATGGCGGCCGCGCCACTCGAGCGCGAGCAGCAGCGCCTTGGAGAGCCTGAGCAGGCCGACGGTGAGCAGGGTGGCCAGCGGGAGCCAGAGCAGGACGTGCAGCCACCAGGGCGGCGAGGCGCCGAGCTCAAGCGCGATGGCGAGCCCGACCACCAGTCCGCCGACGATGAAGATCAGGAAGGCCGCCGGCCCGTCGCCGACGTTGAAGCCTGCAAAATCGAGGCCGCAGGCGCGGCATGCGGGCGCGAAGGTGGCAAGACCCGAAAACAGCGTCCTGGCGCCGCAGCGCGGGCAAAGGCCGCGCAGGGCGACCTGGAAGGGAGCGACCTCGTTCATACTCGTCATTCCGGCGAAAGCCGGACTCTCGCTTTCTGTTCCCTCGAACAGGGAGATTCCAGCTTTCGCCGGAATGACGGCCCGCGGCGCCGATCAGTGATAGGCCGCGCCCCAGCCGCCCCAGACGTAGATGCACAGGAACAGAAACAGCCAGACGACGTCGACGAAGTGCCAATACCAGGCCGCCGCTTCGAAGCCGAAATGCTGCTGCGGGGTGAAGTGACCCTTGTAGGAGCGGACCAGGCAGACGATCAGGAAGATGGTGCCGACGATGACGTGGAAGCCGTGGAAGCCGGTCGCCATGAAGAAGGTCGAGGTGTAGATATTGTCGGTAAAGCCGAAGGGCGCGTGGATATATTCATAGGCCTGAATCGATGTGAAAAGGAGGCCGAGGCCGACCGTCGCCCAAAGCCCCTTGATCAGCCCGTCGCGGTCGCCGTGGATCAGCGCGTGGTGCGCCCAGGTGACGGTGCAGCCCGAGCAGAGCAGGATCAGAGTGTTGAGCAGCGGCCAGCCGAACGGATCGAGCACGTGCATGCCCTCTGGCGGCCAGGTGCCGCCCAGCCCTTCCGCGGTCGAGGGAAAGAGCGCGGCGTTGAAATAGGCCCAGAACCAGGCGACGAAGAACATCACCTCGGACGCGATGAACAGGATCATGCCGTAGCGCAGGTGGAGCTGGACGATCGGGGTGTGGTCCCCGCCATGCGCCTCGCGGATCACGTCCGCCCACCAGCTGAACATGGTGAAGGCGACGCCGATCACGCCGGCGGCGATGACATAGGCGCCGTAGGGCTTTTCGTGCATCCACATCACCAGCCCGCCGAACATGGCCATCGCCGAGAAGGCGCCGATCAGCGGCCAGATGCTGGGATTGACGATATGATATTGGTGGTTCTTCGCTCCGGCCATCTCGCGTCCGTTCCTCATGTCCTTGCGACGTCATGCCAGCGAAGGCCGGCATCCAGGCGAAGGCCGCGTGGACCTCAGCCTTCGCTGGGGTGACCTGGTTGCTCTAACTTCCGCTCCCGTCCCGGTCCACTGGGTAAAAGGTGTAGGACAGGGTGATCTCGCTGATGTCGCGCGCCGCCGGATCGTCCATGATCCTCGGATCGACATAATAGATGACCGGCATCGCCACCCGCTGACCGGGCTGCAGGGTCTGCTCGGTGAAGCAGAAGCACTGGATCTTGACGAAATACTGCCCTGCCTGGCTCGGCGTGACGTTGAAGGTCGCGGTGCCGGTAACGGGCCGGTCGGAGAGGTTCTCGGCCTCGTAATTGGCGATGTTTCGGGCGCCGACCGGCACGGTGCGGCGATGGTCGACCGGCTCGAACCGCCACGGCAGAGCGGAGCTGCGATTGGCGTCGAAGCGGACCGAAATGGTGCGGCCCGTCGCGCCCGGCGCGGCGCTCCCGACCTGGGTGGTGCCGGCGAAGCCGGTGACCTGGCAGAACAATCGGTAGAGCGGAACGCTGGCGAAGGCCAGGCCGGTCATCGAGCAGACCAGAAGCCCGGCGAGCAAGGCAGTGCGGACCTCGCGAGTCATCCCTGGACGCTCATCTTGGCGATGGTGATCGCATAAACGAGGCCGACGAAGGCGGCGAGCAGCACCGCCATGATGATCGCGCGGCTCTTTTGCCGGCGGCGGATCTCGTCCTCGTTCGGGGTCATGCCAGGATCCACCGATCGGCGACGAGGGCCCCGAAAATCCCGAACAGATAGAGGATCGAGAAAGCGAACAGCCTCTTCTCGGGCTTCATCCCGGCCGGCTCCGTCGCGCGATTGGCGAGCACGGCGAACGCCAGCGCGAGGAAAGCCAGGCTGAGCGCGGCCGCCGCGATCCCGTAAATGGGCCCGGCAAGGCCCAGCGGCCAGGGCGCGACCGCGGCCCCCGCCATCGGCAATGTGTAGAGGATGATCTGGATCCGGGTCGCTTTGGCGCCGGCCACCACCGGCAGCATCGGCACGCCGGCGGCGGCATAATCGGAGCGGACGAACAGCGACAGCGCCCAGAAATGCGGCGGCGTCCACAGGAAGATCGTTGCGAACAGGAGCATGGGCAGGGTCGCGACGTCGCCGGTCGCCGCCGCCCAGCCGATCAGCGGCGGAAAGGCGCCGGCGGCGCCGCCGATGACGATGTTCTGCGGCGTCCGCCGCTTCAGCCAGATCGTATAGACGACGACGTAGAAGAGGATCGACGCCGCCAGGATCGCGGCGGCGAACCAATTGGTCGCCACCCCCATCAGGATGACGGAGAAGAAGGCCAGGCCGACGCCGAAATGGAGCGCGGTCTGGCGGTCGAGGCGGCCGGCCGGGATCGGGCGCGAGGCGGTGCGCTTCATCAGGGCGTCGAGATCGGATTCCCACCACATATTGAGCGCCGCCGCCGCGCCCGCGCCCAAAGCGATGCACAGGATCGCGGTGAAGCCGAGCACCGGATGGAGCGGCGCCGGCGCGACGAGGAGGCCACACAGGCCGGTGAAGACGACGAGCGTCATCACCCTGGGCTTGGTCAGGGCCAGCAGGTCCCGCCAGTCGGCGGAGAGGGCCTGAGCCCCGGAAGAGATCGCAGCGCTATTCATCCACCTGACCGTCATGCTGAGCGTGTTTCAGCATCCATTTCTCCACTCGCACCGAGGGCTCCGCATCCGCATGGATCCTGAAACGAGTTCAGGATGGATTGAGGGCCAAGGCCCTCAATCCACCTTCGGCAGCGTCTCGAACTGGTGGTAGGGCGGCGGGCTCGACAGCGTCCATTCGAGCGTCGTCGCGCCTTCGCCCCACTGGTTGTCGGGCGCCTTCCTGCCCGCGAACAGGGACCAGAAGACGTTGATGAAGAAGAAGGCCATGCCGATCGCCATGAGCGTGTAGCCCCAGACGCTCGCGATATGGTTCCAATATTCGAAGGCCGGGTTGTAGTCCGGCACGCGGCGCTGCATCGATTGCAGGCCGAGGAAGTGCATCGGGAAGAACAGCACGTTCACGCCGATGAAGAAGATCCAGAAATGGAGCTGGCCGAGCACCTCGTTATACTGCTTCCCCCACATCTTCCCGAACCAGTAATACCAACCCGCGAACAGCGAGAAGACCGCGCCCAGCGACAGCACATAGTGGAAATGCGCGACCACATAATAGGTGTCGTGCATGATCGTGTCGACACCGGCATTGGCGAGCACGACGCCGGTGACGCCGCCGACCGTGAACATGAAGATGAAGCCGAGCGCCCACATCATCGGCGTCTCGAAGGTGAGGCTGCCGCCCCACATGGTCGCGATCCAGGAGAAGATCTTGATCCCCGTCGGCACCGCGATCACCATCGTCGCCGCGGTGAAGTACATCTTGGTGTTCACGTCCATGCCGACGGTGAACATGTGGTGGGCCCAGACGACGAAGCCGATCACGCCGATCGCGACCATCGCATAGGCCATTCCGAGATAGCCGAACACCGGCTTGCGGCTGAACGTCGCAACCACCTGGCTGACCATGCCGAAGCCCGGCAGGATCATGATGTAGACCTCGGGATGGCCGAAAAACCAGAACAGATGCTGGTAGAGGACGGGATCGCCCCCGCCCGGCGCGTCGAAGAAATGGGTGCCGAAATTGCGGTCGGTCAGCAGCATGGTGATCGCTCCGGCCAGCACCGGCAGCGCCAGCAGCAGCAGAAAGGCGGTGACCAGGATCGACCAGACGAAGAGGGGCATTTTGTGCAGCGTCATCCCCGGGGCGCGCATGTTGAAGATGGTGGTGATGAAGTTGATCGCGCCCAAGATCGAGCTTGCGCCGGCGAGGTGGAGCGCGAAGATCGCCATGTCCACCGCCGGCCCCTGCGATCCGATCGTCGACAGCGGCGCGTAGACCGTCCAGCCGACGCCTGCGCCGAGGCCGGTACCGCCGGGCACGAACGAGCTTCCGAGCAGGAGGAGGAAGGCCGGCGGAAGCAGCCAGAAGCTGATATTGTTCATCCGCGGGAACGCCATGTCGGGCGCCCCGATCATGATCGGCACGAACCAATTGCCGAAGCCGCCGATCATCGCCGGCATGACCATGAAGAAAACCATGATCAGGCCGTGGGCGCTGATCAGCACGTTCCACAGATGCAGCGCCTCGTCGGGGCTCGCCGCCGGCATTCCGAGCAGCGAATGGAGCGAATTCGCCCAAAGCCCCAGATACTGGATGCCGGGCTCGGCAAGCTCGGCGCGCATCAGGCCGGAAATGGCGCCGCCGATGATTCCGGCGGTGACCGCGAAGATCAGATAGAGCGTGCCGATGTCCTTGTGGTTCGTCGACATGAACCAGCGGACGAAGAAGCCCGGCTTGTGATCGGCGTCGTGGTGCGCCGTATGGGCCTCGCCGGCTTCGAAATGGGCGGCGTTCGCGGTGGTGTCGGTCATTGGTCTGGCCGCCTCAATTGGTGGGTGCGCTTTGGTTGGTCGTCGCCGGCGCCGCGATCGCGGCGACGGTGTTGGAGGGCGCCGGAGTCGCTGCCGTTCCCTCGCCGGCCGCGACGGTCGGCCCGGCCGGGGCGCTCGCCGGAGCGGCGGCGCGGCCGGGCATGTTGCCGTTCCTCGATGCGATCCAGGCTTCGAACTGCGCCTGGGTCACCACTTCGACCGCGATCGGCATATAGCCGTGCTGGGCGCCGCACAGCTCGTAGCAGACGCCGTAATAGACGCCCGGCCGGTCGGCGCGGAACCAGGTTTCGTTGAGCCGGCCGGGGACGGCGTCGATCTTGGTCCAGAATGCCGGCACGCCCCAGGCGTGGATGACGTCGTTGGAGGTGACGATCACCTTCACCACCGCCCCGACCGGAACCACCATCCGCTCGTCGACGGCGAGCTGGCGGGGCTCGCCCGTCGCCGCGACCTGATCGTCGGGGATCATCCGCGACACCAGGCTCACGCCATGATCGGGATATTCATATTCCCAATACCATTGGTTGCCGATCACCTTGACGGTGAGATCGGCCTGGGGCGGGTCATATTGGTGGGCGAGCAGCCGGATCGACGGCACCGCGATCACCACCAGGATCAGCACCGGCACCAGGGTCCAGACGATTTCGAGCGTCGTGTTGTGCGTATTGCGCGACGGCGTCGGATTGGCGCTCTTGCGATAGCGGAACATCACCCAGGCCAGCAGCACCAGGACGAAGATCGAAATCACCGTGATCAGCGGCATCAGGACGACGTCGTGGAACCAGGACGCTTCCTGGCCGATCGGGCTCACCTGCTCCTGCAGGCCCATATGGCCGTCGACGGGCTGGCCCATACCGGCCGTCGGGGCGGTCCGGGGCGGGGCGGGCGGAGTGGCGGCCGTGGCGGCGGCCGGCGCTGCCTCGGGGCTGGCGGCGGCCGGCGCGGAGGTCGCGGCAGGAGCCGGGGCGGCGGCCGCCGGCGCCGTGCCGGCGGGCGCCTGAGCGAGCGCCACCGCGGGCGCCAGTCCGAAGGCGGCGGCAATGGCGAGCAGCTGGGAGAGAGTCTTCATCTATGCCCCTGTGATCCGCCTCGCGGGCGGCTGGATTCGGGCGCCCCGGGGGCGCTTGCGCGGGCCTTATAGGCAGGGGAATAGGGTCGCTCAAGCATGTTGCGCGCTTTGTTGAACGCTTGAAGCCCCCCCGCCTGTTCCCTATCAGCCCAAGAGGCATTTCGACGCAGGGAAGACGATGACCGAAGCGGAGGTTCTGGCCGAATTCCGCGCCGCCGGGGCGCTGCTCGAGGGGCATTTCATCCTCTCCTCGGGACTGCGGTCGCCGATCTTCCTCCAGAAGATGCTGGTATTCCAGGACCCGCCCCGCACCGAGCGACTATGCCGCCAGCTGGCCGATCGTATCCGCGAGCGCTTCGGCGCCGTCGACGTGATCGTGTCGCCGGCGATGGGCGGCGTCATCCCGGGCTACGAGACGGCCCGGGCGCTCGGCTGCCGGGCGATCTTCGTCGAGCGCGAGGAGGGCGAGTTCCGGCTGCGCCGCAACTTCGAGATCGCATCCGGCGAGCGAGTCGTCATGGTCGAGGACATGGTCACGACGGGCCTCTCCTCACGCGAATGTATCGCGGCGATCCGCCAGCATCCGGGCGACCTGCTCGGCGCGGCTTGCCTCATCGACCGTTCGAACGGGCGCGCCGACATCGGCATTCCGCTGGTTTCGCTCGCACGAATGGACGTCCCCACCTATCCGGCCGACCAGCTCCCGCCCGAGCTCGCGGCGCTGCCGCCGGTGAAGCCCGGCAGCCGCGGTCTCGCCGCATGACTCTCCGCCTCGGGGTCAATATCGACCATGTCGCGACGATCAGGAACGCGCGCGGCGGCGCCCATCCCGATCCGGTCCGCGCCGCCTTCGCGGCCGCCGCGGCCGGCGCCGACGGAATCACCGCCCATCTGCGCGAGGACCGCCGCCATATCACCGACGGGGATATCGACCGGCTGATGGAAAGCCTCGAAATCCCGCTGAACCTCGAAATGGCGGCGACCGAGGAGATGCTCGCAATCGCTCTCGCCCACCGCCCCCATGCCGCCTGCATCGTCCCCGAAAAGCGCGAGGAACGAACCACGGAGGGCGGGCTCGACGCCGCCGGCCAGCACAATCACCTGGCCTATTATGTCGACAAGCTGGGCGCGGCGAACATCCGCGTCAGCCTGTTCATCGAGCCCGATCCGGCCCAGATCGCGGCCGCGATCCGGCTCGGCGCGCCGGTCGTCGAATTCCACACCGGCCGCTACGCCCATCACGACGGCGAGCAACGTGCGGCCGAGCTACGCCGCATCGCCGACGCCGCCGCGCTGGCGGCCAAGAACGGGATCGAGCCCCATGCCGGCCATGGCCTGACCTTCGACAATGTCGCGCCGGTCGCCGCCATCCCCCAGCTCGCGGAGCTCAATATCGGCCATTTCCTGGTCGGCGAGGCGATCTTCACCGGCTTCGAGGACAGCGTGGCGCGGATGCGGACGCTGATGGATGAGGCGCGAGGTGCATAGATGCTCCCCGGGACGGGGAGGGGGACCGCGCAGCGCAGCTGCGTGGTGGAGGGGGCTCGGCGCGAGTCTCCAACCCCCCTCCACCAAGCTGCGCTTGGTCCCCCTCCCCGTCCCGGGGAGGATCTCATGATCGTCGGCCTCGGCTCCGACCTGTGCAATATCGAGCGCATCCAGCGCTCGCTCGACCGCTTCGGCGAGCGCTTCATCGCCCGCGTCTTCACCGACATCGAGCGCGCTAAGGCCGAGCGCCGTCCGTTCACCCGCGCCGGCACCTTCGCCAAGCGCTTCGCCGCCAAGGAGGCCTATTCCAAGGCCGTCGGCACCGGCTTCAAGCGTGGCGTCTTCATGAAGGATATCGGCGTGGTCAACCTGCCGTCCGGCCAGCCGACGCTGGAGCTCACCGGCGGCGCCAAGGAGAGGCTTGACGCGATGACGCCGCCGGGCCACGCCGCGCTGATCCATTTGACGATGACCGACGACCATCCCTTCGCCATGGCCGTCGTGATCATCGAGGCCATACCCGAGGAGCGCGTATCTTGACCGACGACGACCGCAAGCCAGCGGCCGAAACCCCCGAGGAAGCGCCTGCGCCCCCTGCTCCGCCCGCCGCCGCCGATGCCGCCGGGCCCTCTTCCAGCGCCGAGCCGATGCCCGCCGAGCCGGCGACGGTCGCCGCCTCAGCGCCCGCCGCGAGCGCCGCCGCCGCGCAGGAGGCGCCGGCCAAGGCCGAGAAAAAGGGCACCGACTGGTGGGGCGAGATCAAGGCGATCTTCTGGCTGATCCTCGCTGTGCTCACCTTCCACAGCCTGATCGCCAAGCCCTTCTACATCCCATCCGAGTCGATGATGCCGGGCCTCTTGGTCGGGGATCGGCTGGTGGTGACCAAATATCCCTATGGCTGGTCCTGGGTGTCGCCCAGCTTCCACGTCCTGCCCCATTTCCAGGGCCGGCTGTGGGGCGCGATGCCCGAGCGCGGCGACGTCGTCATCGTCACGCCGCCGGGCGGCAGCGACGATTATATCAAGCGGGTGATCGGCCTGCCCGGCGACACGATCGAGCTGATCGACGGAATCGTCTTCCTGAACGGCGGCGCTTTGCCCCGCGTGGAGCGCGCGCGCACGATGATCCCGGTCGACCAGAACACGCCCTGCGCCCAGCCCAACGGCAGGGCCACGCCTTATGGCGAATTCCGGACCCGCGAGGCCGACGGCGGCGTCTATTGCCGGATGCCGGTGTTCCGCGAGACGATCCCGACCGGCGCCGGCGGGACCCGGTCCTACGACACGATCGACGCCGGCAATTCGCCGAGCGACGATGTCGCGCGGATCACGATCCCCGACGGCCACGTCTTCCTGATGGGCGACAATCGCGATCACAGCGCCGACAGCCGCGTCGCGCTCGACGAGCGCGGCCTGGGCGGGCCGGTGCCGTGGGAAAATATCGGCGGCCGCGCCGAATTCGTCACCTTCAGCCTCGACGGCAGCTCGTCCTACTGGAATCCGATCAGTTGGTTTACCGCCCTGCGCGGCGGCCGCGCCGGGACCTCGCTGCACGCCGAGCAGGGACCGCCGTCACCCGGGGAGTAGAGATATGGGCAAGGAGCGCGAGGAAGCCGGGCCGATCGAGCTGCGCGATCCGGTCATCCGCCACGAGCTGAAGCGGGCCAGCGTCTGGATCGGCCTGGTCCTCGCCGTCGTCGGCGTGATCTTCCTCGCCCAGCCTCTGCTCCTGATCCTCGCCGGGATCGTCCTTGCCTCGATGCTCGACGGCGGCGCCCGCCTGCTCGGCCGGGTCCTTCCGATCGGCCGGGGCTGGCGATTGGCGATCGTGACCCTCTCGGGCGTCGGCTTCGTCGTCTGGACCATCTATTTCACCGGCGTCGAGCTGGCCGGCGAGGCCGAGCGCCTGCGCGAGGCTGTGACCGTCCAGGCCAATCGCGTGCTCGCCTGGGCGAACGAGATCGGCCTCGTCCAGGGCGGCGTCGATTTCCAGCAACTGAGCGGCCAGCTGATGGGCACGCTCGGCCGGCTCGGCACCGCCGTGTCGAGCGCGCTGGGCGCCGTCGCCTCGATGGTGATGATCCTGGTGATCGGCATCTTCATCGCGGTCGAGCCCCGGCTCTACCAGCGAGGCATCGCCTGGATGCTGCCGCTCGAGCAGCGCGACCGCTTCTATCGGACCGCGAGCCGGATGGGCCATGTCATGCGCCGGCTGATGGCCGGCCGCCTGCTCGGCATGGCGGTCGAGGGCGTCGGCACCTGGCTGCTTTTGCTGATCGGCGGCGTGCCGATGGCGGCGTTGCTCGGCATCTTGACCGGATTGCTCGCCTTCCTGCCCAATATCGGCGCGATCATCTCGGGCGTTCTGATCGTTCTCGCCGGCTTCTCGATCAGCGTCGAGGCGGGGCTATGGGCGGTGGCGGTCTATTTCGTCGTCCAGATCGTCGACGGCTATCTGATCGTGCCCTACGTCGCCAGGAAGACCGTCGACATGGCGCCGGCGCTGGTGCTCGGCGCGCAATTGCTGTTCGGCGCCCTGTTCGGGATCATGGGGCTCGCGCTGGCCGACCCGATCGTGGCGATGATCAAGACCGGGCTCGAGGAGAAGTCCAAGGACGACGAGGCCGACGCGGAGGCCGAGGCCGGGCCCAAGCCGCGAAGAAGCGCGAAAGCCTGAGGCTCGCACCGCCCAACCCCGTCCGGCCCCGGACCCGATCCGGGGCTGTCGAAGCCCCGCTCTTCTACCTCACCAAGACGTCTTCAGGCGCTGGTGGACCAGAGCCTAGCGGCCTCCCCGGCCGCGGCCCGCCCCTTCCGCCGGCGGGGCCGCGCCTTGCGGCGGCGCTCCGGCGGGAGGCGCGGCGCCCTCGGGGCCGCCGCCCTGCATCTGCTGCATCTGCTGCATTTGCTGCTGCATCTGCTGCATCTGCCAGGCCTGCGCGGCGCCGGGGATGAGCTGGAGAACCTCGACTTCGAAGACGAGGGTATCGCGGTCGGTGAACGGGGCGCCGGGAGGCACCCGGCCGGGGCCGTAACCGAGATGGGGCGGAACCCAGAAGCGGTAGCGGCCGCCCGCCTGGGTCAGCTGAAGCGCTTCGACGAAGCCGGGGATCATTCCGACGGGGGGCCTGATTTCGGGCTCGTTGCGGGTGCGGCTGCTGTCGAACGGCTCGCCATTGGCCAGCGTGCCGTCATAATGGAAGACGACGACGTCCTGGACGGTGGCGGTCGGCCCCTGGCCGGCCTTGAGCACCTGATATTGCAGGCCCGTCGCGGTGGTGGTGCGCTGGAGCGGGCGCGTGCCGATCCAGGCGAGCGCCGCCGCCGCCGCCAGCAGCAGGGCAAGCGCCACCCACAATTTGAGCACGCTGAAGCGGGCGAGCGGGCGAATCGGAACGGCGGTGACTTCGGACATTCGTCTTCCCCCAAACGAGGACGGGCGGCGTTTATCGCCGCCCGCTCATGATGTGAAGCTTCCCTCTCGCGGGAAAGAAATCAACGGACGCCGTCGCGCTCCGCGCGCTTGCGTTCGAGCTTGCGGGCGCGGCGGATCGCGGCGGCGCGCTCGCGGGCGCGCTTCTCGCTCGGCTTCTCATAGTGGCGGCGAAGCTTCATCTCGCGATAGACGCCCTCGCGCTGCAGCTTCTTCTTGAGCGCCCGCAGCGCCTGGTCGACATTGTTATCGCGAACGATGATCTGCATAAAAAGCTCGTCACTCTTTCCGTTTAAGCGAATCTCAGAAATGGATTCGCCGCGAGACGAAGCCCGCGGCGCAGGCGCGAGCCCCTAGCAGGGCCCGCCCCCGCTGGCAAGGCTCAGCGCGAGGCCGCGCGGCGGCCGCCGCGGCCGCCGGTCGGCTTGACCGCCGAAGCATAGCGGCCCTGGCCGCGCTGGACCCGGGCCGGGGCGAAGCGGCGCCGGCCCTGCTCCTCCTCGCGCCGCTCCTCGCGCGAGGGCGGCGGCGGCGCGGTGCGGGTGGTCTTGATCCGATGCGCCTCGGCAAGGAAATTGGCCGGCAGCGGCTCGGCCGCGATGCGCTGGCGGGTCAACTTCTCGATGTCCTTGAGATAGGCCTTCTCGTCGTCCGCGCAGAAGGCGATGGCGACGCCGGCCGCGCCGGCCCGCGCCGTCCGCCCGATCCGGTGGACATATTGCTCGGCGACGTTGGGCAGCTCGAAATTGATGACATGGCTGACACCCGAGACGTCGATGCCGCGCGCGGCGATGTCGGTCGCGATCAGGATCTTGACCTTGCCGCCCTTGAACTCGGCCAAGGCCCGCTCGCGCTGCGGCTGGCTCTTGTTGCCGTGGATGGCGTTCGACGCGACGCCGTTGCCGGCGAGCAGCTTCACCACCCGGTCGGCGCCGTGCTTGGTGCGGGTGAAGATAAGGACGCGGTCCATGTTGCCGCGCTCGGAGAAGCCGTGGCGAAGCATCATGGTGAGAAGCGCCTGCTTCTCGGCCTGCTGGACGAAGGTGACGTACTGGTCGACGCGCTCCACCGTGGTCGCGGCGGGCGCCACCGACACCTGGGCCGGATCGGTCAGGAACTTGTCGGCCAGCTCCTTGATCGCCTTGGGCATGGTCGCCGAGAAGAACAGGGTCTGGCGCTTGGCCGGAAGCAGCCGGACGATCTGCTTGAGGGCGTGGATGAAGCCAAGGTCCAGCATCTGGTCGGCCTCGTCGAGGACGAGGATCTCGACCTCCTGGAGGGTGAGGAAGCGCTGCTCGATCAGGTCGATCAGCCGGCCGGGCGTGGCGACGAGGATGTCGACGCCGCGCGCCACGTCCTGGCGGTTCTTGCCGACCGACGTGCCGCCGAACACGGTGACGACTCGAAGCTGCGAGAATTGCGCATAGCTTCGCGCGCTCTCGGCGATCTGGCTGGCCAGCTCGCGGGTCGGGGCGAGCACCAGCATGCGGCAGGCGCGCGGGCCGGCGCGGCGATCGGATTGGCGCAGCCGGTCGATCGACGGCAGCATGAAGGCGGCGGTCTTGCCGGTGCCGGTCTGGGCGATGCCGAGCAGGTCGCGGCCCTTTAAAAGGGTCGGGATGGCCTGCGTCTGAATCGGGGTCGCCTGGCTATACTCCTTGAGCGCGAGCGCCTGAAGGACGGGCTGCGACAGCCCGAGGGATTCGAATGACATGGTGTAACTCACTTGCATGTGCGGCACGCGCGCAGCCGGAACGGCGCACGCGATGCGGCGGGTTCTGGTGACCCGCGTGAAAAGGGAAACCTTGGGGAAATCTACGAAGCGGAGCCGGGCGGGTTGCCGCCGATCACGCTGCATGGCGCCTCGCTGAGGGTGCATATGCATGCTGCAGTGCAAAAAGTCAAGGAGGGCGTCAGGCGCTAGCACTGCGGTTCGCCCCGGGGCCTTGCACAATCTCGAAGGGCCTCGCCCTGCGAAGCCCGCATACCTGCATTCACACGACCTAGGGTATCCGCATAGATACAGAGTACATCCTCAAGCTCGGCGGGGGTCAGCGATTGCAGGCCGGGCGGGAGCTCCGACACGGCAACGGTATGCCGTCTCCCCTTGATTCCTAGTGCCTTCGCCCCCTCGCGCGTTCCGCAGTGAAGGTAAACTAGGTCGGGCGTGAGGCCCAAATATGATCCAATTCGTTGAGCGACATCGTAAACGGTCAAATCGCCGATGCCGCCCAAGCTTCCAATGACCTTCGCCACAATTCCATGCAGCTCATCGAACGTCCGAGCCGCCTGGATTGCCGGCTTGGAGCCGGCAAGCGCGCGCGCGGCGGCAGCCATTCTCACTCGACCCAGCCGGCATTGGTGAGGGAACATCACCATTCGATTGGTATGGGGGCTCGGCCAGAGGCTTTTTGCGGCGCGGTCCATTGCGCCATCTAGGCTCTGGGCCGGGTCGGCGAACCATGCCTGATAGTCGCGCACGTCCTCTCGGTAGGATTGCCGATATGCGTGCGCGATAGCCTCATGGCTCTGGAGCATGGAGTCATATAGCCGGCATGTCGTCGCTTCGTCAGCAGAACAAAACCATTTTCCTACACCGCCCCGAATCAAGCATATACTCGGGATGGCCGACTCCTTCCCGCTCCCGCCCCGCCTCCAGGCGATCCTCGAAGCCCTGCCGCTCGCCGAGCTCGCCTTCGCGCCCGCCCCCGTCCGTGCCCGCCACGACGGCTGGACGCCCGCCCGCCAGACCGGCTTCATCCATCGCCTGGCCTTGTGCGGCTCGGTGGCCACCGCCGCCCGCGCCGTCGGCATGACGCGCAAGAGCGCCTATAACCTGGGCGAGCGGGCGGGGGGCGAGGGCTTCGCCAGGGCCTGGGATCGGGCGCAGGCCATGGGGCAGAGCGCCCAGCTCGACCGGGCGATCGAGCGTTCTGTCGCCGGCGGGGTCCGCCCGATCTTCTATCGCGGCCGCAAATGCGGCGAATATGTCCGCAGCAATGACGGCCTCACCATCGCCGTGCTCAAGCTGATGGAGCGCCAGCGCTCCGGCGGCAGGCGCTGACCGCGGGTGGAGCGCGATCCGTGGGTTGCTGAAAAGAAAGCACGTCTTCGCGCCGGATGAGGGTAGTTTGTATACTTTCGCGCGCGCGGTCGGGAAGGACGATGAACCCAATCCGCCCCTCGGCGTTTCATTCCGGAACCTCCCGACAAGGAGCCCCTCCCATGGAAACCTGGCGCGGACGCCTTCTCGACCATCTCCATCTCCATGCGCGCGATCTCGAGGCGTCGCGGCGATTCTACCAGGCGGCGATGGATGCGCTCGGCATCCCGCTGACGCCGGGCGGGGGCTTTTTCTTCGCCGACGAGCTCTGGGTCGACGAGGGCGAGCCGAACGGCCCGGTCCATTTCGCCTTCCAAGCCAAGGACCGCGCCGCGGTCGATGCCTTCCACAAGGCGGTGCTCGCCGCCGGCGGCCGCGACAATGGCGCGCCGGGCGAGCGCGACTACCATTCCGGCTATTACGCGGCCTTTGCCTTCGATCCCGACGGCAACAATGTCGAGGCGGTCTATCACGGCCCGCACGAACGCTCCGCGGAGAGCGTCCATATCAGCTGGTAAGGCCTGCGCGGCGCGCTTAGTCGTCGAGCGGTCCGAAACTCGGCTCGGCCTTGCCTAGCCGCGCCTTGATCGCCTCGCCGAGGTCGGCGCTGACGAGGGTCGCCGCGTTCCACAAGGCGACGTCGCGCAGCCCCTCCTCGACGGTCCGGCCGCGGCTGTGGTTGAGGCTCTTCTTGGCGCCCGCGACGGCGAGCGGCGACTTGGCCGCGATGGTCTTCGCCAGGGCGAGGCCGGCCGCGATGCAGGCGTCGCGGTCGGCCGCGATCCGATTGACCAGGCCGTAGCGCACCGCTTCCTCGGCCCCCATGCGGCGGCCGGTATAGGTCAGCTCGCGCAGCACGCCCTGCGGGATCAGATAGCCGAGTCGTTGCAGCGTCCCCAGATCCGCGGTGATCGCCACGTCGACCTCGGCGATCTGAAAGAAGGCGTCGGCGCTGGCGACGCGAAGGTCGCAGGCGCCGGCGAGATCGACTCCGGCGCCGATGCAGCCGCCGTGGATCGCCGCGATCACCGGCGGCCGCGCCTCCTCGGCCGCCCCGAACGCGTTCTGAAGCCATTCGATATGGCGCAGCCGCGCCTCCGCGGCCCTGCCCGGGTCCGCGCTTGGCGGGAATTGGCGCGAGGCATAATCGAGGTCCAGCCCGGCGGTGAAATGCCGGCCCCGCCCGGAGAGCAGGATCGCCCGAACCGCCGGATCGCGGCCGAGCGCGCGGAACGTGTCGCCGATCGCCGCGAACATCTCCCCGTCCATGGCGTTGAACTTGTCGGCGCGCGCCAGCTCGACATGGGCGACGCCCTCGCCGACATTCAACGCGATCCTCTCGCTTCCCATCGCTCCGCTCCCCGCATAGAACCGCGCCATGACCCGCTTTACCGTGAACGGTCAGGCCGTCCACTATCGGATGGATCCCGACACGCCCCTTCTTTGGGCGCTTCGCGACGCGTCCAATTTGACCGGCACCAAATTCGGCTGCGGCAGCGGCGATTGCGGCGCGTGCACCGTCCATGTCGACGGCAATGCGGTGCGCAGCTGCCGGGTGCCGATCGGCCGGATCGAGGGCAGCTTCGTCACCACCATCGAGGGCCTGTCGCGCGATCGTTCGCACCCCGTCCAGCAGGCCTTCGCCGCCGACATGGTGCCGCAATGCGGCTATTGCATCCCGGGCGTGATCATGGCCGCCTCGGCCCTGGTCGACCGCAACGACAGCCCGACAGACGCCCAGATCGACGCCGCAATCCCCAATCTGTGCCGGTGCGGAATCTATCCGCGGCTTCGCGAATCGATCCGCCGCGCGATCCGGATCAAGACCGGGCGAGAACGGGTCGAGGGGGCGCCTGCGCCGGGCATCGACCCGGCCGACGCGGCTCGCGACGTGCCGGCATTGCGCACCGATCCGGCCGGGACCAGGGCGCGCGCCTCGCCGCCAGGCCGTTGATTTCTTTCGCGATGCTTTCTGCCCGGTTCAGCAACCGCTCATCCGCGCGGAGGCACAAGTCGTCCATGGAAAAGGCGATCGGTTCGCCGGACAGCAAGGAGTGAGTCGATGCGCAAGGCATTGATCGGATTGGTGATGGCGGCGACGATCTTGACGCCGGTCGCGGCTCAGGCGCAGCGCGGCGAACGCGCCAACCGGGGCGGCGAGCGCAGCTCGGAGCAGCGCGTCGAGCGTATCCAGCAGCGCAACGAAGCGCGCCAGCAGCGCGCCGAGCCGCGCCAGCAGCAGCAACAGGCGCAGCCGCAAGCCCAGGCGCAACCGCAGCCGGCGCCGCAGCCCCGGACCCAATATGCCCAGCGCAATCGCGGCGGCGACAATCGCGGCAATCGCGGCGGCAATGACCGCAATCGCGGCGGGCGCGGCGACGACGGCAATCGGGGCGATCGCGGCACCCGCCAGCCGAGCATCTATCCGCAGGCCTGGCAGGGCAATCCCAACGATCCGCGCCTGCGCAATTACCAGCGGCTCGAGCGCCAGAACCAGCAGCGCGGAGAGCGCCGCGACGATCGGCGCGACGATCGGCGCGACTGGCGCAATGACCGGCGCGACAACGACCGCGGCGGCTGGCGGGACAATGACCGGCGCGGCGACCGCTGGAACCGCAGCTGGCGCAACGACCGTCGCTACGATTGGCGCGGCTGGCGCAATTCGAACCGCAATATCTTCCGCGGCTCGCGTTATTATTCGCCGTACCGCAATCACGGCTATTCGCGCTTCTCGATCGGCTTCTTCCTGCAGCCGCTCTTCTACAGCAACCGCTACTGGATCGGCGATCCCTGGCAGTATCGCCTGCCGGCCGCTTATCCGGGCACCCAGTGGGTCCGTTATTATAACGACGTCCTTCTGGTCGACGTTTACAGCGGCGAGGTCATCGACGTGATCCACGACTTCTTCTGGTAGGGAGCCGCGCCGGCTGTCTTACCGGAGGCAAGCCTTTCTCCAGCGAGGGGAATGGAAGCCCGGGCGCCCGCGAAGGCGTTCGGGCTTTTCGCTTGTCAGGGTCGCGCGCGCTGTCGCATGGATGCCGCCGTCCAACGGAGGGATTCGACCCATGCTCGCACGCCTGCTCGCCTTCCTCCTGCTCGCTCTGGCCGCCGGGCCGGCCGCGGCGCAGACCATCGTCGTCCATGCCGGACACCTGATCGCGGACGCGTCCCGGCCCGCTCAGGGACCCTCCACCATCACCATCGTCGACGGCCGCATCGAAAGCGTGGTCGCAGGGCTCGGCGCGCCGCCGCCGGGCGCGCGCCTGATCGACCTCTCCGGCCGCACCGTCCTGCCCGGCCTCATCGACATGCACGTCCATCTGTCGGGCGATCCGGGCGGCGATTATCGCGACGAGACGGTCGACAGCGACGAATATCTGGTCATCCGCGGGGTCCGCAACGCCCGCACCACGCTGCGCGCCGGCTTCACCACGGTGCGCGATCTCGGCTCGGCGGCGCAAGTCGGCTTCGCGCTCGCCCGCGCCAGCGCCGAGGGGACGATCCAGGCGCCGCGCATCGTCGCCGCCGGGCCCGGCATTTCGATCATCGGCGGCCATGGCGACGTCACCGGCTTCCGCCCGGAAGTGATCGCGGCCCTGTCGGGCGGCAATATCTGCACCGGCCCCGTCCAATGCGCCGAGCGGGTCCGCCAGCTCGCCCGCGCCGGCGCCCAGGTCATCAAATTCACCGCGACGGGCGGCGTGCTCTCGCAGCAGGCGCGCGGGCTCGAGGCGCATTTCACCGACGAGGAGATGCGCGCGATCGTCGTCACCGCCCATTCGCTCGGCCTCAGGGTCGCGGCCCACGCCCATGGCGCGCGCGGCATCGAGGCGGCGGCGCGCGCCGGCGTCGATTCGATCGAGCACGGCACCTTCGCCGACGCCGCCGCGATCCAGGCGATGCGCCGCACCGGCACCGCCTTCGTGCCGACCCTGATGGCCTATACCGGCATTCGCGAAGGCCTCGCCCAGAATCGCTTCACGCCGCCGGTCGCGGCCAAGGTCCGCGAGACGCTGGCGCTGGTCGGCCGCGCCGCGCGGGCGGCCAGGGCCGCCGGCGTGCCGGTGGTCTTCGGCACCGACGCCGCCGTCTTCGAACATGGCCGCAACGCCCAGGAATTCGCGATGCTTGTCGAGCTGGTCGGGATGAGCCCTGCCGAAGCGATCGCGTCCGCGACCACCGGCGCCGCCCGCCTGCTGGGCATGGAGCAGGAGGTGGGCCGGATCGCGCCTGGCTATTCGGCGGACCTGATCGCGGTCGCCGGCGATCCCCTCGCCGACGTCCGCGCGCTCGAGCGGGTCGAGTTCGCCATGGTCCGCGGCCGCGTCGCGGACTGATCCGCCATGGGCGATACCGGCTACCGGATCCGGATCGGCGGCGCGGTCCGGGACCGGCTGCTTCGCAACCCGCGGGCGCTCAGGCTGCCGACGCCCGCGCTCGACATCTTCGTCGTCCGTCAGTTCCTCGACCCCGCCGAATGCGCCGCCTTGATCGCGCTGATCGACAGGGACCGCGTCCCCTCGACCCTGCTGGCGCCGACCGCCGACCCCGATTACCGGACCAGCGAAAGCTGCAATCTGGCCCCGTGGGAGCCGATCGTCGAGAAAGTCGAGGCCCGGCTCGTCCACCTGCTCGACATCGATCCCGACCTCGGCGAAACCATCCAGGGGCAGCGTTATGCGGCCGGCCAGCAGTTCAAGCCGCACCACGATTTCTTCCACATGTCGGAAGCCTATTGGCCCGAGATGGAGCGGACCGGCGGCCAGCGCACCTGGACGGCGATGATCTTTCTCAACACGCCGGAAACGGGCGGCCACACCAACTTCCCGGAGGCCGGGATCAAGGTTTCGCCGGTGGCCGGCAACCTGCTGGCCTGGAACAATCTCGACTCGATCGGCGAGCCCAATCCGAATTCGCTGCACCAAGGCATGCCGGTCAGCGCCGGAATCAAGTATATCGTCACCAAATGGCACCGCGAGCGACCCTGGATCCCGACCGACAAGCACCTTTACTGACCCGCTTGCCGCCGCTTGCCGGGGCGTTATAGAGCCGCAACACAGCTGAACTTCCGAAGGGATATTCGATGGCCGTCAGGACCGCCGCGTTCGCGCTCGCACTTCTTCTCGCCGCCTGCGCGACCGCGGAAACCGCGCCCCCGGTCGCGGGCGCGGTGCCCGCCGCCGGCCCTCGCGAGAACGGTCCGGCAGCGCGGCTGCGCGCCCTCTTCCACGAAAGCGACGAGGCCAATCTTCGCCGCAATCCGATCTCCGCAATCTTCCGCGGCGACATGCGCTACGCCGACCGGCTCGGCGACTTCTTCACCGACGAATATATCGCGGCCGAACGGGCTGCCGCCGAGCATGATCTCGCCGCTTTGGCCCGGATCGACCGCGACGCGCTCGGCCGGACCGACCGGCTCGCCTACGACGTCTTCAAATATACGCGCGACAGCGACCTTCGCGACCTCCAGCCCGATCTGCTGGCGCTTACCCAGGTCCGCCCGGTCAACCATTTCTCGGGCTTCCATACCTTCTACCCGGTCTTCGCGTCGGGGCGCAGCGCCGCGCCGTTCCGCACCGTCGAGGATTATGAGAACAACCTGAAGCGCCACCGCCAGTTCGTCCCCGCCGTCGATCGCGCCATCGCCCGCTTCCGCCAGGGCCTCGCCACCGGCGTGGTCGACACCAAGCTCACCATCCGCAACGTCATCGCCCAGCTCGACACGCAGCTGCGCGACGCGCCCGAGGCCTCGCCTTATTACGCGCCGGCGCTCAATTTCCCAGAGGCGGTGCCCGAGGCCGAACGCGCCCGGCTCCGCGCCGAATATGCGGCGATGATCCGCGACGGCATCTATCCGGCCTATCGGCGGCTTCGCCAATTCCTGCAGAACGACTATCTGCCCCATGCCCGCGACGGCGTCGGCCTCGTCCACATGCGGGGCGGCGACATGCTTTATGCGCGGCTGATCGAATCGAACACCACGCTGCCGCTTACCGCCGATCAGGTCCACGATCTCGGCCTCTCCGAAGTCGCCCGCATCCGCACCGAGATGGACGCGATCCGCCGGCGCACCGGATTCGCCGGCACGCTCGCCGAATTCTTCACCTTCATGCGCACCGATCCGCGCTTCGAGCCGCGCAGCCGCGAATGGCTGCGCGACAACTATTACGCGATCGGCCGCCGCGTCGATGCCCGAATCCGCGAGATCTTCTCGACCATCCCGCGCTCGCCGCTGGAGATACGCGAGGTCGAGGCGTTCCGCGAGCAGAACGAGGCCGGCGGTTCCTATCAGGACGGCTCGCCCGACGGCACGAGGCCCGGCATCTTCTATTACAACGCCTACGATCTGCCCTCGCGGCGGACCTCCGGCAACGAGACGCTGTACCTCCACGAAGGCTCGCCCGGGCACCATTTCCAGATCATGCTGGCGGCCGAGAATGAGGCGCTGCCCGCCTTCATGCGCTTCGGCGGCAACACCGCCTTCGTCGAGGGCTGGGCGCTCTATGCCGAAACCCTCTGGGACGAGCTCGGCATGGAAACCGACCCCTATCAGCGCTTCGGCGGCCTCAACGACGAGATGCTGCGGGCGATGCGCCTCGTCGTCGATTCGGGCATCCACGCCAAGGGTTGGACCCGCGAGCAGGCGATCCGCTACATGCTCGACAATAGCGGCATGAGCGAAACCGAGGTCACCGCGGAGGTCGAGCGCTACATCGCCATTCCGGGCCAGGCGCTCGCCTACAAGCTCGGCCAGCTCAAGATCCTCGAGCTGCGCGCCCGCGCCGAAGCCGCGCTCGGCGACCGCTTCGACCTCAAGGAGTTCCACGCCCAGGTGCTGATGACCGGGGCGCTCCCACTGACCGTGCTCGAGCGCAAGATCGACGACTGGATCGCCACCCGCCGCGCCGGCTGAGACGTCGTTCATCGCCGGTACAGGCGCTCGACTACATCCGTAGTCGCGGGGACGGCTCAGTCCGGGAGGGATTCATGGTCCATCGCATCGCATTCGCGCTTGCCGCCGCGCTCGCCGCCGGCATCGCCGTCGCCCAATCGCCGGCGCCTGGGCCGCAGCCCCAAATGCGGTTCCGGACTCCCGGTCCGGACGGAGCGGGCGCGCCTTTGCCCGCTTTGCCCGACACCGAGGAGAACAGGCTGGCGATCCTCGAGCGCCTCGCGGCGACGCTCGAGGAGAATTTCGTCTTCCCCGACATCGGCGGCCGCTACGCCGCCGCGCTCAGGACCAAGGCCACAGCCGGCGGCTATGCCGGCCTCGGCGAGCGCTTCGGCGAAACCGTGACCGCCGATCTGCAGGCGATCCACCCCGACCGCCATCTGCGCTTCGGCCCGACCGGCCCGCGCCTGGCCGGCGCCGCGGCGGGGACCGGCGCGCGCCGAGTCATGCGCATGCCGGACGGCGCAGAGGCGATCGGCGATTCGGGCTGGATCGCCGAGGGCGTGGGCTACATCAATCTGACCCTGTTCCCGGGCGACCCGGCGGTGGTCGAGCGAGTCCGCGCCTTCATGGAGGCGCACCGCGGCGACCGTGCCATCATCTTCGACATTCGCCGCCACCGCGGCGGTGGGCTCGCCGAGATGGACGTGATCTTTTCCTATCTGTTCGCGCGCGAGACGCTCCTGGTCGGCATGGACACCCGCACCGCCGCCGAGCGCAACGGCGGCAATCCGCTGGGCGAACTGGCGACGCTCCGCGACGCCGCCGCTCCCGAGAGCGTGATCCGACGCATGCATTTCGCTCTTCCCGGCGCGCAGGCGACGCCGCTCCGTGATGCCCGGATCTACGTCCTCACCTCGCGCCGAAGCGGCTCGGCGGCCGAGCATTTCGCCCTCGCCATGAAGCGCACCGGCCGCGCCACCCTGATCGGCGAGCCGACGGCCGGCGCCGGACACTACGGCCGAGTGGTCGATTTCGGCGGCTATGCGGCCTTCGTGCCCGTGGGCCGGACCTACGATCCCGACACGAACCAGGGCTGGGAAGGCACCGGAGTCGCACCCAATGTCGAGATGCCGGCCGATCAGGCGCTCGACGAGGCGCTGCGCCGCCTCGGCGTCACGGCGGAGCAGAGGCGGCCGCTAGCCTAAATCTTCACCGGAGACTTTCCTCGGGAAGTGAGGGGTCAGGAAACGGGGCGCGCAAGCGCCTCGGCGATCAATTGCCGGCTATTGGCGATCCCGTAAAGGGCGATGAAGCTGCCCATGCGCGGGCCCTGGCCGGTGCCGAGCAATATTTCATATTGCGCCCTGAACCAGTCGCGCAGGCTTTCGAACGGATGCGCCTTGCCGACCTCGTAGACTTCGGTCTGGATGGTTTCGGCGTCGGCATCCTCAGGCAGCGCCGCGAGCCGCGCGTCGAGATCGCGCAGCGCCGCGGTTTCCAGCGCGGTCGGCGCGCGGGGCCGCAGCGAATCGGCGATGAAGTCGCGGAAATAGGCCAGAGCGAAATCGAGCAGCCGGTCGAGCTCGGGATGGGTCGCCGGAGCCGCTTCGGGGCAATGCCGCCTGACGAACCCCCAGAGCAAATTCTTGTCGTCGGTCGAGGCGACGGCGACCAGGTTCAGCAGAAGCGCGAAGCTGATGGGGATGCGCGCCGCGGGGACTTTGCCGGCATGGACGTGATGGACCGGATTTCCGAGGCGCTTGTCCCAGGGCTGATGGGGATAGGCGGCGAGGAACTGGTCATATTCGTCGACCGCCTTGGGGATGACCGAAAAGCTTAGCTGCTTCGCCCGCCTCGGCTCGCGGTAGATGTAGAAAGCGAGGCTCTCTTACGGCGCATAAGCGAGCCATTCGTCGATCGTGACTCCATTGCCCTTGGTCTTCGAAATCTTCTCGCCATTCTCGTCGAGGAACATCTCGAAGTTGAAGCCGTCGGGCGGGCGGGCGCCGAGGATGCGCGCGATCTTCGAGCTCTGGGTGACAGAATCGATCAGATCCTTGCCCGACATCTCGTAATCGACGCCGAGCGCGATCCAGCGCATCGCCCAATCGACCTTCCATTGCAGCTTGGCGCCGCCGGAGAGGATCGAGCGCTCGACCCGCTCGCCCTCGTCCTCGAAGGCGACGATTCCGGACTCGACGTCGACAAGCTCGATCGCGCCCTGGAGCACCTTGCCGGTCCTCGGGCTGATCGGCAGCACTGGCGAATAGGTCTTGCGCCGCTCCTCCCCCAAGGTGGGCAGCATCACGCCCATGATCGCGTCGTAATGACGAAGCACCGCCTTCAGCGTCTCGTCGAAGCGGCCCGAGGCGTAGCAATCCGACGAGGCCAGGAAGTCGTAGTCGAAGCCGAAGCGGTCGAGGAACTGGCGCAGAATCGCATTATTGTGGTCGGCGTAGCTCACATGGCCGCAGCCGAACGGATCGGGCACTTTCGACAGCGGCTGATCGAGATGGGCGTGCATCATGTCCTGATGGGGCACGCCGGGCGGCACCTTGCGCATCCCGTCCATGTCGTCCGAAAAGGCGATCAGACGGCTCGGCCAATCGACCAGCTCGGACAGAGCGTGGCGCACCATCAACGTCCGCGCCACCTCCTGGAAGGTGCCGAGATGGGGCAGGCCGCTCGGCCCGTAGCCCGTTTCGAAGACGATGCCGCCCGCCCCCGGCCCGTCCGGATAGCGCTTCAGCAATTTGCGCGCCTCCTCATAGGGCCAGGCCTTGCTGACCTTCGCGGCGTCGCGCAGTTCGGAGGGGACCGCCAAGAGTTGCCCTTTCGTTCCGCCTGATCCATCAGGCGGATATGGCGGCCTCTTTGCCTTATCCGGCGCTCCACGCAACCCATGGCGGAATCTGGATCGCCTGGCCCGACGGGCGGGTGGAGGCGCTCGGTCGCGGCCAGGCGATCGCGCGAGCGGCCGAAACGCCGATGATCATGCTGAACTCGCCGCTCGTCGGCAATCGGCTCGGCTATCCCGATCTGTCGGGGCTCGACCTGCTCGAGCTGTTCGCCTTCGTCCACCCCGCGCGCTTCGCGGTGCCGACGCCCAAGGGGTTGGCCTGCGCGCTCGGCCTCTCCACGCCCGAAGGCGAGGAGGCGGCCGCTTTGTTCCTGCGCGAGGCGGCGGCGGCTTTGCTCGACACCCTCGCGACCGACTGGCCCGAACGATCGGGCGCCTGGGCCTCGGCTCAAGCCCTTCATCGGCTGCGCTGGCCGTGGAGCGGTCCAGTCGGGGCGTGGCTGCCAAGGCCCGCGCGCGACGAGCCCTGGCTGTTCACCCGCCTCCCCGAATGGGAGGAGGGCGGCGCCCGCGCCCAGCCCCATCCGGTCCGGGTCGGCGCGGAGGAAGCCACCGCCCGGCTGGAGAGCCTCGTCGGCGAGGGCGCCGAGATCCGCGACGGCCAGCGCGATTACGCCGCCGCGGCTGCCGCCATATTCGCCCCGCGCGACGTCGAGGACCGGCCGAATCTCCTGCTCGCCGAAGCGGGCACCGGGATCGGCAAGACCCTGGGCTATCTCGCCCCGGCCTCGGTCTGGGCCGAGAAAGCCGACGGCGCCGTCTGGATCTCGACCTATACCAAGGCGTTGCAGCGCCAGCTCGACCGCGAAGGCGGGCGGCTCTTCCCCGACGCCGCCGAGCGCCGCCGGAAGATCGTGATCCGCAAGGGCCGTGAGAATTATCTGTGCCTGCTCAACCTTGAGGACGCGCTTCAGGGCGGCTTCGCCGGCCGCGCCGCGATCCTCGCGCAACTGGTCGCCCGCTGGGCCGCCTACAGCAAGGACGGCGACATGGTCGGCGGCGATTTGCCGGGCTGGCTGACGAGCCTGTTCCGCCGCGCCGGCGCCGCTGCGCTGACCGACCGCAGGGGCGAATGCGTCTATGCCGGCTGCCCCCATTACCGGCGCTGCTTCATCGAGCGATCGGCCCGAGCCAGCCAAAGCGCCGATTTGGTCATCGCCAACCATGCCCTGGTCATGGTCAACGCCGCCCGCGGCCGCGATGGCGGCCAGCCGCCCACCCGCATCGTGTTCGATGAAGGCCATCATCTGTTCGATGCCGCCGATTCGACCTTTGCCGCCGCCTTCACCGGCCAGGAGGCGATCGAATTGCGGCGCTGGATCCTCGGCCCCGAAGGGCGGACGCGGGGCCGCCGTCGCGGCCTCGCCGCCCGGCTGATGGACGTCGCTTCCTATGACGAAGCGGGCGCATCGGCGCTCGAAGCGGCGGTGCGGCACGCGGGCGCTTTGCCGGGCGACGGCTGGCTGCAGCGTCTCGCCGAGGGCGCCGCGTTCGGGCCGGTCGAAGCCTTGCTGGCGGCGGTGCGCGGCACCGTCTACGCCCGCGCCACCGCGCAGGATGCGGGCTACGGACTCGAAACCGAGATGGCCGAGCCCGATCCGGCGCTGGTCGAGGCGGCGGCGCCGGCGGTCGAGGCGCTCGAACTGCTGCTCCGCCCGCTCGTCGCGCTCGGCAAGAGGCTCGAAGCAGTGATCGAAGACGCGCCCGACTGGCTCGACTCGCAGGCCCGCGCCCGTGTCGAAGGCGCAATCGGCGGCCTCGCCTGGCGGGTGCAGTCGCTGCAGGCGTGGATCGCGCTCGCCGCGCGGATCGGCGGGCCGGCCGACATGGATTTCGTCGATTGGCTGGCGGTGGAGCGGGTCGAGGGCCGCGAATATGATGCCGGCCTGCACCGTCACTGGCTCGATCCGACCAAGCCTTTGGCGGAGGCGGTGCTGATGCCCGCCCACGGCGTCCTCATCACCTCGGCCACCCTTCGCGGCGGCGAGGGCTGGCCGGCGGCCGAAGCGCGCACCGGCGCTGCCAACCTGGGTCAGAGCATCGGCCATTTCGAGACGGCGAGCCCGTTCGATTATGCCGCCAACAGCGAAGTCCTCGTCGTCACCGACGTCAAAAAAGGCGATACCGCCGCGCTCGCCGGCGCCTATGCGCGCCTGATCGAGGCGGCCGAGGGCGGCACATTGGGCCTGTTTACCGCAATCCAGCGGTTGAAGGCGGTCCACGCCCGAATCGCGGACCGCCTCGCCCGGGCCAGCCTCCCGCTCTACGCCCAGCATGTCGATCCGATCGACACCGGCACCCTGGTCGACATTTTCCGCGACGATCCCCATGCCAGCCTGCTCGGCACCGACGCGCTCAGGGACGGAGTCGACGTGCCCGGCCATTCGCTGCGCCTGGTGGTGATGGAAGGGGTGCCCTGGCCGCGCCCCAACGTGCTGCATGCGGCGCGGCGGGCGAGCGGCGGCGGCTCGGCCTATGACGACCGCGTCGTCCGCGCCCGGCTGGCGCAGGCCTTCGGCCGGCTCATCCGGGGACGCACGGACCGCGGCATGTTCGTGCTGCTCTCGGCGGCGACTCCATCGCGGCTGCTGACCGCCTTCCCGCCCGGCGTAAGCGTGTCCCGGGTTCATTTGGCTGACGCGATCGATCGTGTACGGTCGCGCCTCACTTCCCGGACCGAGCGAGTGAATGAAGACGCTGACCCTGCTGCGGCACTCTAAGTCCTCCTGGGCCGACCGCGGCCAGGCAGACCGCGACCGGCCGCTGAACGCGCGCGGCCGCGCGGCGGCGCGAGCGATGGGCGGCGAGATGGCGCGGCTGGGCCTCGGCTTCGACCGGGTGGTCGCCTCGCCGGCCAGGCGCGTGGCGGAAACCCTGTCCAGAATCGCCGAACGCTACGGGCCGCTCGCCCCGGCCGAGAACGAGGACGTCTATCTCGCCTCCGTGGCGACCCTGCTCGCCATCGTCCGCGAAAGCGACGACGGGCAGGACCGGCTGCTGATCGTCGGCCACAATCCGGGCATGGAGCGGCTCGCGCTGCTGCTCTCGCGCGAGGGGCCGCTACGGGACGAGGTCGCGATGAAATATCCGACCGGCGCGCTCGCCGAGCTCAGCTTCGACGCGGCGCGGTGGAGCGCGGTCGGGGAAGGCGCCGGTACGCTGACCCGCTTCATCCGGCCGCGCGACCTCGATCCCGAATTGG